>AMWB02034927.1_pt1 | contig 14575 bp, 12 predicted proteins | sample 200311 | NCBI WGS metagenome assembly AMWB02 (sample SAMN02737377, study PRJNA173069) | bioreactor metagenome | biome: anode biofilm in microbial fuel cells | place: USA: California | collected 2010-12-16 | reverse complement strand
AACCCCAACGTGAGAACGTTGGGACACTACTGGCGGCTCAATCAAGACTGGTTTTCCTTGTTTCCCCCTTTTCTTGCCACCACCATGCGATGTCGCCTGGGCTTGGGCCAAGTAAGCGCTCGATTGGTCCTCGCTGAAACAGGAGAATCGTATGTCCATCGGCATTTCCGACCTCGCCCATTCCGTTCGTAAGAACAGCGCCGCTGCCGCCGTGCCTGTGCCTCTTGGCCATGCGCAGCAACTCGTTGCCGCCGCGCTTGGCTACAAGACGTTTGCCGCCTACCAAGCGGCGCAAGCAACCGCGCAAGAACCCGCGAACCTGACCATCGTTCACCATGTCGTGCTGGACACCGACATGCTCGATCAACGCGCCGGTGAACTGAGGGTTGCCCCAACGGCGGATCGCTTGCACGAACTGATCGACACGGCCTTCCGGGAGCGAGCGCCCCACACGCGCATCCACACCTCTTACGCCGCCTTCGAGGACTACCTGCGCGAGCATGTTGACCAAGTGGTCATCGACGATGACGACGTGAACAGCGAAATGTCCAACGCCAACTACGATGGCGTTGATGAGGTCTATTTCGATTTCGAAGTCGAGTTTGAGAAAGTTCCGGTTGGCGGTGCACTCGACATCGACCTCGACGGGCACGTCGGCCTTGGCATCGACACCGAGCGCCCCTATGCGGGCCACATCGTCAATGTGGAGGGCACCCTGAACGTAGAGCGTTTTGGCCGCCACTGCTTTGGGGCGGTGGACTGCCAGCTGACCAAGGCGGATCTCGATACGAACTGGGGCGACGACGACGAAGACGGGCCGCCTGTACGCAGCACTTCCCAGGCCTATGCCGATCTGTTGGGCCTGGACCTACACGAGGTCGGCAACCTCGTCGACGTGGAAGCTGAGCCACGGGACGGACACAGCGGCGAAATGGTCTACAGCTACATCCTCGATTTCACGGACCACGCCTCGCCCGAGGTGGCGCGGAAGATCCTGCTGCGCCACCCCTCGCTGCGCATCGAGGTCGGCCCCGATTTCTTCGAGAACGTGCGCAGCGACGACTGGCCTCGCTGAAGGTTGACTGAAGGAGCTTGATGCAGCGTTGTACTGCGCTATGCAATGAGTAGGGGCGTCTCTTGACGCCCCGTTCAAGCTCAATTGGCGATCCAGCCAATCATCGCCAAGAGCATCACTCCGCTTGACCTTTAATCAATGCAAGTGCGCGCTGAAGGTCATCCGCAACTAAGCGAGAGAGTTCGTCCAGTCTTGCCAACCCTGGCTGACGCGCATTCCCGTCCTCCTCAGCCGCTGCCATGTCCCACAAGCACTCCTCGGTGGCAAGGATCTCCTGTATGCGGTAAGACCGAGACGATGATCCCCCAGCAGTGACCTTCCCAGCCGCATCACGCCGAGCCTTACCGCTCTTGTAGAGCTTCAAAAACTCGTCGAGGTCTTCGCGCTGAAGCGGATTTGTCTTCAGGGAATAGCGCTTCGTAGTGCGCAACTCGTAGATCCATAGGTGCTCAGATTGCAGCGGCTTTTCCTCCGCCTGACGCCGGTCGAAGAAGAGTACGTTAGCCTTGACCCCCTGGGCATAGAACAGCCCCGCCGGAAGCCGCAAGAGCGTGTGAAGCTTGCATGCTTCTAGCAGCCGCCGGCGGATGACCGCTCCTGCTCCGCCTTCATATAAGACGTTGTCAGGCACGACAACCGCCGCCCGTCCCCCAGGCTTCAGTTGCGCGACGATATGCTGAAGGAAGTTGAGTTGTTTGTTCGCGGTCTGAACCCAGAAATCAGCACGCACCACTGTCAAGCTGTCGTCGCTGCGAACGCTCTTTTGATCCTGCGTGTATGTCACGCTACCCTTGATGCCGAATGGTGGATTTGTCAGCACGACATCCACGTGATGCTTCGGAGGCGTCTTGAGACTATCCGCGCACGTGATCGGCAACTCGGATTCAGCATTGCCGCCGATTCCATGCAGCAATAGGTTCATCGTCGCCAACCGCGCGACTTCCTCCACCAGTTCGACACCGCGAATGGACTTCGTGGCCAGCTTCTTCTGCTGGGCTCGCGTCATTTTCGGATTGCTTCGTCTCAGGTAGTCATGAGCAGCCAGCAAGAACCCGGCCGTACCGCATGCAGGGTCACAAACGACTTCGCCCAGTTGAGGGTCGACGCACTCAACAATCACATCAATCAAGGATCGCGGAGTGAAGTATTGGCCTGCACCACTCTTTGTGTCCCGAGCATTTTTCTCCAGCAAGCCTTCATATGCGTCGCCCTTTAGATCGCTCGACAGTCCCGTCCACTCGGTCTGCCCGATCAGATCGACAACGAGTAGCCTCAGCTTCGCGGGATCACGGATCTTGTTCTTCGCGTTCCTGAATATCAGCCCCAGCATGCCTCCTTGCTGAGCCATTTCGACCAGTACCCGTTCGTATTGGGTCCGCATTGCGTCGGCGTCCAAATTAACGAGCGAGCGCCACCCGTATTCTGCAGGGACGGGCCCCCCCTCCTGCTCATCGGACATCTTGAGGAACAACAGATACGTGAGTTGTTCCACGTAATCAGGGTACGAGAGGCCATCGTCTCGCAGAACATTGCAGTACTGCCAAAGCTTGCGAACCAGCGCGCCCGCGTCCGCACTGGCAGTCAGAGTTGCCTTCTTCATGCGGCCACCTTCATTACGACTTCACGCACCCACCAGATGTGCTTAAACGATTCAACATAGACCCGCGCTGCAGCGGAATATTCTTGATCAGGTTTCATTGCATTCTTCAAATCTCGGATAGCGTCGTAGAACGCTTGCGTCGGAGGCACATTCGGATCGTCGTTAGGTGCTTCTCGGACCAGTCGGTCAACGGTTCTCTCAATCTGGTTGTAGAGCACCACTCTTGCCTCTCTGAACGCCGGCCAATCCAAATGCAGAATCAAGCGGCTTGCGGCAAACTTCGCCTCCGCTGCCGCCTGCCCTTTGAATTGAGGTGAAAGTGCGACCTCCCCGTTCTGCTGAAACGTCAGCATCGCCACGTCTTGCGGATCGGTCGGATCGAGCAACGCCGGCACTTCCTGACCCTTTCCCTCTGCCGGCGTGAACGCCCTTGCTGCTGGATTCACTAAAGGGAAGTGCCCCGCCTTGCCCCCAGTACCTGCCCCGTCTGGGTTGATACGGGGACGATTTGCTCGATGGCAGCTAAGGCGCAGGTTCTTCCAATCAAACGCGAACCAGAAATAGCCTGGATGCGTTGCGTCCTCTTTCACGCCCGATTTGGGTCGGAAGTGATCGATATCGTCATCAGTGCCTGGGTTTTTGCATTCGACGTACCAGCACTTGCCGTACGAGTAGGCCGAAAACTCGGCGCGCAGAGCCACCCACTGCGCACGATTAGCCGCTATCAGTGCAGCTCGCTGGACAGGGTCTGCCTCGGCAAGAACGGCAGCATGGGCAGCTTCCAACGCCGGCAACAAGTGTCTGATCTTTGGCTTGAGTTCTTCAAGATCAATGAAGCGCATCACTGACCCTCAGTCTCGCGAAGCTTCTCGACAATCTTGGCCGCCAACTTCGCTCGCGCTTCCAACTGCTCCGGAGTAAGTTGGACAGTCTCGACCCATGCGGGATCTTGTTGCTCGGTCCACGCCTTCACAAATTGCTCATAGAGGGGATCACGAATCGTCTGGTCCAAGCCCAGATCCCTCAATCGGACCTTGATCTCGCGAAGCTCTGTCTCTTCGTCGGGAGTGAGAACCTCTTTCATTGCAAGAGTACGTTGCCGATCCAGCTCACCCTGTGTCTTTGGGTCGAGGGTTGATCGCAGTCGAAACAGATCGCTCGTAAGAATGGCGGCAACACCCATTCCGCGAGGATCATTGTCCGGAAGCTCAGCGACAGCCCTACCTTCCGCGTCGCGGCGAAAAATTCTCACCTGATCTCGCTTGAGCCCGGCAAATACCAGTGGATCGTGCGACGACATGACAATGTGGCAACTGTCACGACCACGGATAAAGCGATCCAGAAACTCCAGATACTGTGTGCTCCAGCTTGGATTCAGATGCGTATCTGGTTCGTCGAGCAGGAACAACGCCTCCTCACGCGCAGTGAATTTCAATAGACCCAGAACAAGCAGCAACTGCTGTTCGCCCTCGCTGAGATCGCGGTAGGTGACCTCTCCCCCCCCTGCAGCCGGCGTCATTCGAACTCGTGTCCTCACTTCGCCGAGCAATTTGGACAAATGCATGCTTTCCAGCGCGGTAAAGAACGCATACTGATCCGTGTAGGAAGAGAACACCTGCTGGAGAGCTTCCGCAGTGGGCAGGAACAGATACAAGCTCTCCACCACTGGGTTCTTCGTCAGGTCGACTGAAATGCGCCTGTCCATGCGTGCTGGAAGCATGGCCTTCTCATAGAGCCGACCCAGGAATTCTTGAACCTCGCCCACCGCACCCCAGAAGCGCGGGTCTCCACCCTGCCTCTTCCATGGAGGGTGCTTTAGCGCGAACAGAACGCTGTCGAGGCCATCGATCTGCAGATGCTCGCGAAGGAATGACCGATCGTCGTCACCGCCGCTGCTCGCGCTCATGAAGAAAGCGATCAGAGCGAACTGTCCATGCAGGGTCTGTGCGTAGAAAAGCCGGCGAAGGCTGTTGGGGTCAGCGATGCGTGCGCTGCCGCGCTGTTCAGCCGACTTGATGATCCAGTTGTAATACCGTTCGCGATGCTTCTCGAATATGACGGCCAGCCTGTCGCTCGGACCAGAGTAGTACCCAAACACAAAGCCCGGACGGTACAGCGGTCGGCCATGTTCGTCTTCCGCCATGAAGCGCTTGCGGGAAAGCTCAGCGTACTCGCCAGCACCGAGCGACCGAGCTGAGAATCGGGGAAACTGGTCGCGTTCCGCGTGAATCTCTACGTCGTGCTCCCGGCACTGATAACGAATCTGGTAGCTGAAGGGCGCCTCAACATCAAGATCCAGATTTCTGAAGATGAGCGACAGCGCTTCAATCAGGTTCGACTTGCCCGCTCCATTCTCACCAACCAAGACGGTATAGGGCGACTTCTCGTCGAAGTCGACTTGCAGATTGCGTAAGTTTTTGAATTCCTCGATCGTGACCTTGTCAAGTCGCATCGCCGATCTCCTCCAGCGTGGCGTTCTCGGTATCTCCACCTATTTTTCTGATGGTGTGGTTAAGTTCGGAGCGAAGGGCCAGATAGAACAGTTCCACTTGCTCAGGCTCATCGCGGTCAAAGCCGGCGAGCGCAAAGAGTTCAGGCAGGGCAAGCGGGTGCCCTGCCTTCTTCAGGACCTCTCCTAGTTTTGGTGTACGGCCGACCGAAGGAAATGAGCCAGACTTTCTCTTCATTGCGCCTCCTTTTGAAGCCTTTTCTTGTTTGGCCACCACGGTTTCATTGGGCTCGCCAAGCCTGGCGAGCAACTCTTGCGCCGACTCATCGTTAGGGTCTTGCTCGACCAGTTCTCCCGCCACAGCGGCGGCGAGCAACTCACGCTCCATCTCGGGCAGGCGGTCCATCGATGAACGCACAGCCGTCATTTGAGCACTCACGGTATCCATGCGCTGTCGGGCTTCCTTGACGATGGCTTTCTGCTCCTCCAGCGGAGGCACGGGAAATGGCATCGACCGAAAGCGCTCCAATCCCAGATTGGCGATGTTCGTAGAACCTCTGGCCAGACTTCGAAACTTTCCAGAGTGTAGGTAATGAAGGAAGACCAATAGCGCGAACTCGGGGTCTACCGCTGCACTCGCACGAAATCGAATCAGATGGTTCTGAAAGCAGGCACCAGGAACCTGGTCGCGAAACATTGCGGGGCGACCGACGAGTTCGAGACTTTGGCCTTCATTCAGAAGGATGTCGCCGTGCTCAAGCATGTAGGTCTTGTACTCGTCGGGCGCGAAGTTCATTTCGTAGACTTCGGTCGTGTCAATGCGATCTTCCAGCACATTGGCCACCCGCAGGTAAGGTCGCAGATACTCGCCTCGATGATGCTCTGGAGAACGCTGCCGCCCTAAACGAGCGGCTCCTGCTTCATCAACTCGCACCGATATCCAGCCAGATGGGAGAGGCGGCGAGTCACCTTCCGATTGCAGGCCGCCACCAAGATCGAACAGCGAGTCCTGAGGACCGCTCGTTCTCGGAGTTAGGCTCTTTCGCGTCTTCGCGGCTTCTTCAGCACTCTCTGCGGCGCCCCGTGGTAAGACGACTAACTCTCCATGGGCTGCCGCAGCCAATATCTCTTTCCGCTGCGCTTCCAGGTGATCCAACGCGCTTCGCAGATGCGATTCTGCATCGCGGATCTCGCCAAGCCTACCTTCAACGGCTTTCGCGATACGCGTCTGCTCTTTCAACGGAGGGAGCGGGAATGCAAGTCCCGCAAACCGACTCGCACCAAGATGTTGGATTCCTACGCCCCTCGCTAAACGTGCGAAGGCGCCGGATGCCACATAGTGCCTGAAGACTGTCAATGCATACTCAGGCGTCACCGCATGGGGCCGGAATCGAATGATCGTGTTCTGATAACAGCACTCAGCGAGTTCTCCCCGCCAAAGTGCTGCTCTTCCGACTTGGCTTGAACTGCCCGATGCTTCGGTCAACAAGACGTCGCCAAGCCGCAGTCCGAAGATGACTCGCTCCGATGGACTGAAGTCCATCGTCAGAACGTCGGTCAGATCGATGCCGGCAGGCTTGATGTTCGCCGCGCGCAGATACTTCGTCGGATGTTCGCCTGTGTGCTTATCTGGCGACCGCTGGCGCCCGAGCCGGACAGCACCGACCCGATCAACTCGGGTCGTTGTCCAGCCTGGAGGGAGTTCTGCCTTGTTCGCGCTCATTGGGTCTTTCCGTTATTGTCTTCAGCGCTCCTGCTTGGGCCACCTGTATGGGCTTGGGCACCGCTGACTGGTGCAGAAGCACATTTGCCGGCCAGCAGCATCTCGTAGCTTTCAATGGAAAGCACCACGACGACGGTACGACCGTGCTTCTCGATGGCAACCGGTTCGGCGCGCGCCATGTCGATCAACTTGCCGAATGAATTTTTCGCATCGCGGGCCGACATGGACTGCATCGCAGTATCCCTTGCAAAAAGAGCCATTTTAGCTATTTGTCACGAGATAGCCAAGGCATTGGTTGCGTTCCCTATGCGGCGAACATCACGGGGCGACAGAACAAGTCCAATTGAAACGAAGCAGTGCTCAACCGTCAAAAACACGGCATTTGCTTTAACCACGGGGGTTGCTCTCGGACCCGGATGACGGACATACGCCCCTCTACGCTCCAGTGAGTTTCCGCGATAGCCAATGAAGGCCACCATTACTTCGTGCGGCAGCGCCGAACACTCACGGAGTACAACATGGAGAACAACCCGTCTCAGGTCATCAGCCGAGATAACAGCGCCAATGAGCCTACGTGTCCTGCATCCTCCCCCTTACCCGGCACGGACGCCTATGACGACTTCCCGCAGTTTCCAAAGCACAGTGTCTTGCCATTTCGCCGAACCATCCGCCGGCATGAGTTGAGGCAGATCGTCCCTTTGGCCGAAACGACGATCTACGAGATGGAGCGTCGCGGCAAATTCCCCCGCCGCTTCAATCTGACACCTCGCTGCGTCGTATGGGATTTGGCCGAAGTGGAAGCCTGGATCGAGGAGCGCAAGCAAGCCCCTCGTACAAACGCCGCCAAACCCGATGTCCACCTAAGAAAAACCCGCCCCGTGCGGGCGGGCTCGGGCCAGGATTGAGACCGACGGCAACCTCACCTAAGCACCTCACCTCGTCTGGCACCAGCGATCCGAGCCAGCGTTTCTTCCAGCAAGCCCCGATCCGCCGCACGCTTGGCGTCGGTGCGCTGGGCCAGGTTGTGTAGCTTGCGCCGCACAGCCGGCAAATCGGCCGCATGTGGAAGCCCGATCAGATTGAAGTCCGGCTGCTGATCTTCAATGGATCGCAGGAACGCACATGATGGCTCATCCAGCCAACCGGCCACACGCACCAACAGACGCTCATGAATACCCAGCAAGACTTCTGCATCAATAGGCTCAGCCGTCATGCCCTTGAAGTGCGCCTCGAAGGTCGCTGCGAAATCCGCAGGCACACGGGGCGCCAGCATCTCCCAGGCAGGCTTGGGACTGCAGGTCAGGTAGACGAGAAAAGTCCGCCAGAGCACCTGATCGGCCCGTTCGTCTTCCAGCAACAAGCCAACATCGAAAAGATCGCGCGGATGCTGACGCGAGAGTGCCGCAGCCAGCTTGCCGGCATAGAGATCAGCAAAATCCAGCACCTGCACCGAGGCGAAACCGAACACGTCCTCCACTCTGGGACGCACCACCATGTTACGCACTGGATGTACCGTGCCGCGCATGACCGGCGTTGTCTCGATCTGCACACGCTCGCGACCGCGACTGGCCACCAACCGCGTGATGCCTGCGCCCTCGCCGGCCGACAACTGCACCTGTAATTGCAGGGGCCGGGCACGCAGCCTATCGGCCAGTCGCCCAAGCGCTTCGGCGATCAGCTTCGCATCCTCGGCATAGTCATGCACCGGCAACCAAGCCAGATCAATGTCCACCGACAAGCGTGGCAGGTCGTGCTCGAACAGGTTGATTGCGGTGCCGCCCTTGAGTGCGAAGCGCGGCTCCTGCGCCAGCACCGGCAGGATCTCGACCAACAGCCGGACCCGGTCGGTATAGCGGCGATCCCAGTGATCAAGCCAGGTGTTCATCAAGGTCTCCCGGCAAGGTGATCTGGTAGGTCGGATGCAGGCGACCGCCTGGCACCAAGGCGCGCTTTCCCCGGCCCAGATCGACACCCTCCAGTGATACATGCGACAGCCACGCATGCCGATGGCGCTCGGCCAGCGCCAGGAACACCCGCTTGGCCTTGATGCTGCGGCAGTGGCGCAACAGCAGGCTGACCCGCTGCGGCCGCAGCGTTGTCATGGCCTGCATCAGCGCATCGGCCTCATAGACCAACGTTGCGCCCGCGATGCCATCGCACAACTCCAGCATGGCCCGCTCGGGCGTAGAGCAGACCAAGGCATCTGTGCCCGGCGCAGCCTGATGCCAGGCCAGTCCTTGCTCGGACAGCATCTTCTCGGACACCTCCGATGCGAACGACAAGAGGGGCAGATCGAACGCCCCCCTACCCAGGAACTCGAAACGCTGCTCCAACGGCAGCTTGCCGAGCCAACCCGGTGACCGCCCCGGCCCATACAGGGTGATTGTTCCGGCATCGCCCAGACGCAAATAGTGCTCGTGCCCCTGCAGGCTGAGTGCGAAGCGGCCGCCGACATGCAGCGGCACCCCCTCGCCAACCTGCAAGCTGCGAACCACACCCTCCCATTGCAGATGGCCGCCCTTGCGCATGTAGACGCCGCGGACAGGTGACACCAGCCAACCGCTGCTCACATAGCGCGCAACGAGGCTGTTGGAGTAGCCATGTGCCCGCAGCCAGCGACTCGATATCAGACGTGTGTCGCCAAGTTCGGCTAGCAGCAGGTTCAGTTTTCCTGTATTTTGATCACCCATAGTGCTCAAAATACAGCTTTTATAAACTCCTGCCAAGGCCTGAAGGTTTGGTTGATGGAATAAATGATCACTAATAGCGATCTTTTTACGACAACAATAAACCGCACGCCGTGCACCGGCGGCTCGCTCAGAGAGAACGATCATGCCGTTCTCCCTTCACAAGGCCGCGCTGAGGACGGGAACCACCACGTTCTCCGAAAGCAGCTTCGGCACATGGGTGCGCCCGTCGATCCAGGCATCCACCATATCCGCCCACTCTTGCAGCATGTGGCGCCGTTGCTCGGCGTACTCGGCTTTATTGTAGATCGAACGCGAGGAACGGCCGTCCTCGTGGGCGAGGCACTTCTCGATCCAGTCGCCATTGAAACCGACCTCGTTGAGCAGCGTCGAGCCTGTGCGACGCAGGTCATGCACAGTGAAAGGCTCCAACGGCAAACCGGCGGCCTTGGCGCGCTCCGCCACGATCTGGGTCACGCGGTTGAGCGTCGCCTTGGACATGCAGCGGTCGGCGTCGTAACGTGACGGCAGGACGAACTTCGACCCTGCCGCGCAAGTGTGCAGCGCGACAAAGATGTCCACGGCTTGGCGTGACAGATAGACGACGTGCGGGTTACGACCTTTCATCCGAGCCTTCGGAATCGTCCAAGTGGCATTCTCGAAATCGACCTCGGCCCATGTCGCCTCGATTAATTCGCTCTTGCGTACCAGCGTCAGCAGGATCATGCGCAGCGCCAACCGGATGGTCGGATAGGTCGCCACCGATTCCATTTGCCGCGCCATCAGCCGGATCTCCAACGGCGATAAGGCACGATCCTTCGGCACGAAGGTCGCAATCGACGAGGCACCCACGCTTTCGGCCGGGTTGTCCACTTTCTCGCCGTGCAGGATGGCGAAGGCATAGACCTGTTTCACGATGTCGCGGATGTGTACAGCGGTAGCGGGCGCTCCACGCGCCTTCACCTTGTTGCAGAGGGCGCGCAGGTCATCGGCGGTGATTTCGTTGAGCTGCCGGTTCTGGAAGGCCGGAAGGATGTCCCGATCGACGATGCTCTTGCGCATCGCCTTGGTGCTGTCGGCCATCCGAGCATCCGCCAGCCACTTGCCGGCCACGTCGCCAAAGGTCTTGGCGGCGGTCAGACGGCGCTTCTCGCGCTGCTTCTCCAGCGCGGGGGACTTGCCCTGGGCGACGGCCTTCTTGGCGTCGATCAGCCTTTCGCGGGCCATCGCCAGCGAAATATCCGACGGCCCATACCGTCCAATGGTCAGTGTCTCGCGCCGGCCATTGAGACGGTAGTCGTAGCGAAAGGTGACGGTACCGGTGGTCGATACCGTTACGTACATGCCGTCGCGGTCGGAAGCCTTGTAGGGCTTGGATTTCGGCTTGAGATTGCGTAGTGCGGTGTCGGTAAGCATCGAGGTTTTTCCTCCTGTTCGTGACGGCTTTTACCGTCAGGGGTCAGGAGACCTGCTGATGCTTGGAAAGCCGCATGAAACAAGCTTTCCTTATGAGTGTTTTACCGTCAAAGACCGGTTTGGTCCGAATAGTAAACGGTAGGGTCTTAATCCGGCCTCTGGGATCTACCGTCACCTTTACCGCCAACTTGCTCCGCTTGCTGGCGATAGCTACCGATAGCCACCGTGACGTATTTATTTAATAATCAACACGTTACAATGTCTTTTCGATAGGTAACGATAGTCCCCGAAAGACCCGATTTCACTCCCACTCGATGGTGCCGGGCGGCTTGCCGGTGACGTCGTAGACGACGCGGCTGATGCCGCGGATCTCATTGACGATGCGATTGGAGACGCGCGCCAGCAGTTCGTGCGGCAGCTCGGCCCACTTGGCGGTCATGAAGTCGGAGGTCTGCACCGCGCGCAGCGCGACGACGTAGTCGTAGACGCGGCCGTCGCCCATCACGCCGACGCTCTTCACCGGCAGGAACACCGCGAAGGCCTGGCTGGTCTTGTCGTACCACTCGGCGGCGCGCAGCTCGTCGATGAAGATCGCGTCGGCACGGCGCAGCAGCTCGGCGAACTCCTGCTTCACCTCGCCGAGGATGCGCACGCCGAGGCCGGGGCCGGGGAACGGGTGGCGGTAGACCATCTCGTGCGGCAGGCCCAGTGCGACGCCCAACTCGCGCACCTCATCCTTGAACAGCTCGCGCAGCGGCTCGCAGAGTTGCAAATTCAGCGTCTCGGGCAGGCCGCCGACGTTGTGGTGGCTCTTGATGGTGTGGGCCTTTTTGGTCTTGCCGCCGGCGGACTCGATCACGTCCGGGTAGATGGTGCCCTGCGCCAGCCACTTCGCCTTCGGCAGCTTCTTCGCTTCGGCCTGGAACACCTCGACGAACTCGCGGCCGATGATCTTGCGCTTCTGCTCGGGATCGGCGACCCCTTTCAGGTGCCCCATGAACTGCGCGGTGGCATCGACGTGGATCACCTTGACGCCGAGGTTGCGCGCGAAGGTCTGCATCACCTGCTCGCCCTCGTTGAGGCGCAGCAGGCCGTTATCCACGAACACGCAGGTGAGCTGGTCGCCGATCGCCTTGTGCAGCAGCGCGGCGACCACGGAGGAGTCGACGCCGCCCGACAGGCCGAGGATCACCTCCTCGTCGCCGACCTGCGCCTTGATCTTCGCGATCGCCTCCTCGACGTAGCCCGGCATGTTCCAGTCGCCGCGGCAGCCGCAGATCTCATGCACGAAGCGCGCGATGATCTCGCGGCCCTTGAGCGTATGCGTGACCTCGGGGTGGAACTGCACGGCGTAGAAGCGGCGTTCCTCGTCGGCCATCGCCGCGATCGGCGTCGCCGGGTTGCTGCCGATGACCTTGAAGCCGGGCGGCAGTTGCGTGACCTTGTCGCCGTGCGACATCCAGACCTCGAGCAGGCCGTGGCCCTCGGCGTTGCTGCGGTCCTGGATGCCGTCGAACAGCTTCGAGTGGCCGTGGGCGCGCATCTCGGCGTAGCCGAATTCGCGCTTCGTCGCGCTCTCGACCTTGCCGCCCAACTGGGCCGCCATGGTCTGCATGCCGTAGCAGATGCCGAGCACCGGTACGCCGAGCTCGAACACCGCCTGCGGCGCGCGCCATTCCTCTGCCTCGTAGACCGAATTCGGCCCGCCCGAGAGGATGATGCCGGCGGGCGCGAAGTCGCGCACGAACTGTTCGGAAACGTCGAACGGGTGCAGTTCGCAGTACACCTGCTGCTCGCGCACGCGGCGGGCGATCAGCTGGGTGACCTGGGAACCGAAATCGAGGATGAGGATTTTCTGGTGGGACATCATTCGACGTGGTAGTTCGGCGCTTCCTTGGTGATCTGCACGTCATGCACGTGCGACTCGCGGATGCCGGCGGAGGTGATCTCGACGAAGCCGGCCTTGGCATGCATCTCGGCGATGGTCGGGCAGCCGAGGTAGCCCATCGAGGAGCGCAGGCCGCCCATCAGCTGGTGGATCACCGCCGTGACCGGCCCCTTGTAGGGCACGCGGCCCTCGATGCCCTCGGGCACGAGCTTCTCGACGTTCGACTCGTTCTCCTGGAAGTAGCGGTCCGAGGAGCCCTTCTGCATCGCGCCGAGCGAACCCATGCCGCGATAGGACTTGTAGGAGCGGCCCTGGTAGAGCACCGTCTCGCCGGGCGCCTCCTCGGTGCCGGCGAACAGGCCGCCGAGCATCACCGCATGCGCGCCGGCGGCGATCGCCTTCGAGATGTCGCCGGAATAGCGGATGCCGCCGTCGGCGATCAGCGGGATGTCGGTGTTGGCGAGCGCCGTGGCGACGTTGTCGACGGCGGTGATCTGCGGCACGCCGACGCCGGCGACGATGCGCGTGGTGCAGATCGAGCCGGGGCCGATGCCGACCTTGACGGCGTCGGCGCCGTGGTCGGCGAGCGCCCTGGCGGCGTCGCCGGTCGCGATGTTGCCGCCGATCACCTCGATCTGCGGGTAGTTCTTCTTCACCCACTCGACGCGCTTGAGCACGCCGTTCGAGTGGCCGTGGGCGGTATCGACGACGACCACGTCGACGCCGGCCTCGGCCAGGGCGGCGACGCGCTCCTCGGTACCCTCCCCGACGCCGACCGCGGCGCCGGCGCACAGGCGGCCGTGCTCGTCCTTGGCGGCGAACGGGTAGTCGGAGGACTTCTGGATGTCCTTGACGGTCATCAGGCCGCGCAGTTCCCATGCGTCGTCGATGACCAGCACACGCTCGAGGCGATGTTTGTGCATCAGCGCCTTGGCCTCGTCGAGGCTGGCGCCCTCCTTGACGGTGACCAGACGTTCCTTCGGCGTCATGATGTTGCCGATCTTCTCGTCGTAGCGCGTCTCGAAGCGCAGGTCGCGGTTGGTGACGATGCCCACCACCTTGCCGTTCTCGATCACCGGCAGGCCGGAAATGTTGAGGCTGCGCTTCAATGCCAGCGCTTCGCGCACGGTCATCGTCGGCGGAATCGTGATCGGATCCTTGAGCACGCCGGCTTCGTAGCGCTTGACCTTCGCCACCTCGGCGGCCTGGGCGGCCGGCTCGAGGTTCTTGTGGATGATGCCGATGCCGCCTTCCTGGGCCAGCGCGATCGCGAGGCGCGCCTCGGTGACGGTGTCCATCGCCGCGGAGACCAGCGGCATGTTCAGCCGGATCCTGCGGGTCAGGCGGGTCGCCAGGGAAACGTCGCGGGGAAGGATCGCCGAATGGGCGGGAACCAGGAGAACGTCGTCGAAGGTCAGGGCCTTCTGGATGAGTCGCATGCTGTTATCCTTGTGTTCAAAGTCTTATTATACGGGGCTGTCCAATGCCGAGCAAACCGCTCCCCCGAGCCCGAGCGCGAAGGAAGGAAACGCCATGAATGCACGCCAGCTTGCCGCCATGATTGCCCCGCTGCTCCTCGCCTTGGTGCCGGCCACCGGCACGGCCCAGGTCTATTCCTGGAAGGACGCCAGCGGCAAGGTCCATTACGGCGACCGGCCGCCGGCGGAACGCGATGCGGCGGCGCGCAAGCTGCCGGCGGCGCCGAGCGCGACCGCCGATGGCGAGGCGGCGCGCAAG
>AMWB02118642.1_pt1 | contig 14577 bp, 39 predicted proteins | sample 200311 | NCBI WGS metagenome assembly AMWB02 (sample SAMN02737377, study PRJNA173069) | bioreactor metagenome | biome: anode biofilm in microbial fuel cells | place: USA: California | collected 2010-12-16 | reverse complement strand
CAGGTTGCTATTAGCAAGGTATATGCCAAAGTATCTTAAAAAAAAATTTTTTAATAATAAGAGAGGGGAGTCTAAAACTTAGAAAGAGATTAATTAGATTAAGGCTATCATATTAAGATGACCTTAATGAAGCCCATTAAGCATACTAAATAAGTTAAGCAAATGAATGAATAAGCGCCAAATTAGGCACTTATTTACTCATGCACTTATTTAGTATCAGCAGAATTAAATAAGTAAGTAAATAAGTGGAATTCTAGAACTTATTTACTCATGCACTTATTCATTTAGGTCAGCACGATTAAATAAATAAATGTCTATTTACCGGCGCTTATTTATTTATTCATTCACTCATTTAGCCCTCCTCCCTCACAGAAAGGACATTTAGCAATGAAACGTCTCTATGTAGGCAAACAAAAGACAGCAGCGAACAGGAGCGAAGTAATCTTGGCCCGGAAGAAACGAGTTGGCCAATGGTTGCTGGTGGTGGTGATCTTGCTGGGGTTCTTGCTTGGGTCAATTCAGTGGTGAAAGGAGAAATAAGATGAATAGCCAGGCGATTACAAGAATGGGAGTTAATCAATTCCCGAGTATTTCGGATTACTTTCGGGCAAGCAAGCAAGCAATAGCACAGGCGCGATTAATGCCGGTGGTTAATTGCTGGCAAGCGATAATCCAAGGGATGTTGCAAAAGGTTGCGGGTTGATTATAACTGGTCAGTGGGCGGAATAGTGCTCATTGGCCAGTTTTGTTTAGCCCACAACTACAAAGAGAGGGAGACTGTAAATGTCCAGTGTGTATGAGATAACAACGATGAAATTCATAGCCGCTGTCGAAGAGCAAGGGTATTTACCTTGGCAAAAGCCATGGCAAGTCAGACCACAGATGAATTATCTTAGCAAGCACGCTTATAATGGGGCGAATGTTTGGTTTACCTTGCTGGCTAGGCAAGGGTCGCCTTATTGGTTGACTTTTAATCAGGCAAAGGAGCTTGGAGGGTATATTAAGGCTGGCACTAAGGGTATTGCAATTGTCTTTGCAGGTAAACAAGATAAGCAGGATATTGAGACCGGGGAGATCGGTAGCAAGATGGTGTTTCGTTACTTCACGGTTTTTAATCTGGCCCAAATCGATGGGCTGGTGATCCCCGAAGAGGAGGAAAGCAAGAGAGCTTTAGTTTTTGATATTAAATGGTTAAAGGAAAATCCTGAATTTCCAACTATAAGATTCATAGGAAATTCAGCTTTTTACAGTCCAGACGAGGATAGTATTACTGTTCCACCGATGGAGCAACTTAAATGGGAGAGCGTAGAAGCTTTCCACGCTGTGTTGTTTCATGAGCTTAGCCATGCAACCGGTCACAGTAAGAGACTAGCCAGGGAGCTGAAAAGTTACGAAGCTTCCCCTGAGCAATATAGTTTCGAGGAATTGATAGCAGAGATAAGCGCGGCTATCTGTTTATCTGCTTTCGGGCTAAGTCATGAGCTGGTGTTGAATAACAGCGTAGCTTACACGCAAGGATGGTTAAAGAAGCTATCAGCACAGCCGGATTGGTTAATCAAGGCAAGTAGTAAAGCCCAAGCGAGTGCAGAGTGGATAATCAGCAGGTTAACTAAAGGAGAGTGAGTATGAACGAAATAACTATCGACCTACGGAGTGCAGATGGAAAGAATAACTATCGCCTGGTGTCCTATAGTGATTACAGAATTTCAATAACTAGACAGCATGGTCCGATAGAGAATCTGGAATATGAAACTATTTCAATCCCGCCTGAAATGGCAGAGTTATTCTTGATTGCTTGTAGACAGCTAGCAGCGGCCCGCCACGCTGGGCCTTAATTTCTGAATAAGTAAACCAAAAGATATAATCAAACTAAGGAGGATTTATAATGACTTTACAAGAGCGGTTAGATAAATATTCCACAGCGGAGTTAAAGGCCATGCGTGGGGCTTGCAAAGAATTGATACACGTGTATCAAACTGGCACCAAGAGAAAATGCCCGCTTTGCAGAACAGCTAGGACAATAAAATTGAAAATAGAATCTGATTTAGCTTCTTGCGTTTATTGTCCATGGATTATCTTTGACCTCCATGATTGTTATGGAAGGAGCAGTCATGCAGTAGAAGCAGGATATACCGCTGAATATAGCATTGGCATATTCTATCCCTATCAATCCCTGCCAGACAGAATAGAAAGGCTAGTGCGCTGGATCAGCAGCTTAACCAGCGAAATTGCCTTGCGTGATGATGCACGGATGACCCCAAGCAAGCTTAAAGCTTTAATTCTAGCCAAGTATCCTGATGATCTTTTCTTTTCACGAGAGAACATGCGTTTCGCTGGCGATACTATGAAGAACTTCGGGGTGCGTAGCGTAGTGCTGCTAGTCGATGGTGAAGAAGTCCCTCATTGGGAACTTTACCGGAAGCAGCCAACTAGCAAAGGGGCGAGGGTGCCTAATTTCTTCAATAAAAAAACTCTTAAACGGTACAGTGGCGATTTAAACTTTTCTGGCAGGTAAGTAACTACCAAGCGTAGAAAATCCACCATTTAAAGGAGCTAACAAATGGAAACACGAATTAACTTAACTGATTCCTTAATGACCGTGGTTAAGGAAATGTCCGAAGGCAACCCTGGGGCGGCTACTGTATTAATGCAAATGTGGACAGAAGGTGCTGCTATTGATCCACAAAGTTTCATGGGTGGAGTCGGTGCAATTTGTGCGTTAGATTCCTTTGGTATCTACGGGCATAAAATATGGATGCTTTACAAAGATGTCTGCGGTGAGAATATAGAAAATACCATCGCAGTACTGAGAGCTTGTCAGCTTGGGCAACTACCAGTGAGTAAAATGCTATTTGCTATTGACAACCGCGGGGCAGGTGTTGACATTAGCACTATACTGGCGGGAGTTAAAGCGAAGCTGTCAGAATTTGGCGTAAAGCAAACCGACAACCCGCAAGATTAACTTTGTTTCAGAGGCAATCATGACTTAGATTGCTTCTGGCTAGAGAGTTAATCAAGCAACAAAACTAAAGGAGTTAACCATGACTGAGAATGAATTTGTGACGGCAGAACTTAAACGATTCAGTAATAAAACCGCAGAAATTTTGCCTTTCCGGGTTGCAATTAGCAGCAATTACAATGGCAGCGACTATGCTTATGGTTCTCATACTGAGCAACGGGAATATGCTGACTCCACAATCGGCTACACTGTGACGATCACAACAGCAGAGTGGTTGCTTCGGGAAGCCTACATGGAAGTTACCAAGCGGAATGAAGAGCTAAGGAATGAGCAGACAATAGAAGATTCTTATGAACCTGATAACTCCACTGGGGCTTTTTGCCTTATCTGTGGTAAGTTATTTTGTGATTGTGAATAGTTCAAAGATTTCTACGAAAGATGGGAAGAGAAAATCCATCCATACTTACTAAAAAGGAGCAACAGATGAAGAAAGAACTTGTTTACTGTTCAGCTGTCAGGAAGTCTGTTCAAGCTCTACGTCAATCTAACACTACTTTGCTAGTAGCGAATGATAAACTCCCTGACAGTGATAGCTTAGTACTGGAGGATCAATACGGGCATCGTTACATTAGACAGTTTTCCTTAGATGTATTTCTAACTGATGAGTATTTCCTATTTCAGATGATCTAAAGGAGCAACAGATGAAAATAACCAAAGATCATTATGCTATCCTGGAAAAGCAAATAACTGACTTCTGTAAAGCTAACCCGGAGTGGTTTGAAGAGCAATCTAAGTTACTCTCTACTGTTGCCCTTGGCTGGAGGATAGTAATCCTATCCGGTTGTATTCCGTTCATTTGTAATAGTCTTTACAGATATCTAAACGACAACCACATTACAGCCGCATTGAAAGTTATCATCAATAACTATAAAAAGGAGCTAAAATGTTAATTTTAACTAAACAAAACACAATAACAGAGCAAGCAATAATTTGGAAAGTAGAAGATCAGAAAGATATTAGACCGGGGCTATTATCAGTTGACATTTTAGCGATGCCAATGCTACAAGAGGAAGTTGAAATCTTTCAGTACATTTGCGCTTTCTGTAAAAGCTATTGTAATCCGTGTATGGATTACATAGTAACTGTGCGACCAAGGAGAAGTCATGACAAGCTGTCTTTGCAAAGGAGCCAACAATGAAAGGGGCAATATTAAACATCCCAATCCAGCTAATGGATTTAACAGATCTGTTAGAGGAACATATCTGGGAGCCACTAGAAGATGCTGAAATTGAGTTCCTAGTATCTGTGAGAATTACTAATTACTCCCCTGGCAGGCCGGCAGTCATGTATCTTCGCAACGGAGACCCGGGGTATCCAGCAGAACCAGAAGAGTATGAGTTCAAACTAGCTCATAACTGGCTATCTTGCATCCCATGGGCAATTAAAACCAAACCACAAGCGGTAATTGATATTTTCAAAGAACATAACGAAGAGATAACAACAGCGCTGAAAGAGTTTGTAGCATCTAAGCAATTTGACGCTTGGGTAGACGATTGTTTCCAAGAAACATCTGATATGGAGAATTACTGCGATGACAACAGAGATGAATGAACTACTAACTTGGCTTAACAAACAAAGATCAAATATCCACTACCTTGCAAGTGTAGAAACTAGCTTGCTTCGTCTGGTAGCACTGAATGCCTCTGCCGAGGCTTACAGTCTTACTATTGCAAAGATTACTCAGTTACAAGGCAATTAACAAAAGGAGCTACAAACTATGACACCAGAACAAGCAGCAGAGATAATTATGTTGTTATCGGAGATAAAGAAAGTTATAATGTATACAACTGGTATAATGTATCTTGGTATATTTGTGCTAGTGATTAAAAAGTAATAACTACCAAAAGGAGCTTAATCATGCTTACTATGACGTTAATTTACACCATCATCGGACTTGGTAGTGCTTTAGCAATCTTCATCGGTAAATCGCAAGAACAATTATCTATAAAACTATCTGTGAGTCTAATTATTGGTGCAATATGGCCGATCTGGCTAGTTGCAAAACTCGTGCAGAGACTTTAGCCATTGAACGCGGGGAGCTAGGCTGCTGGCTTCCCAAGTTGAACGGTTAACCCACAACAAAGGAGATCTGTATGAGGAATCTACTTATTATCGTCCTGCTAAGCAGCTTGCTTATTGGCTGTTCCGCCCCTGAGCCTTGGCCTTACAGCTTTCCTCCTAGCAGGGCTGATCGTCAAAGAGCAGCGGATGACGCGGAATGGCATTACTGGCAACGTCAATTTCTTCGCTATGAGAATAGAAGATAACCTATAGCCAAAGGAAAGCATTATGAAAACGACCGAAGAGATTTACGCCTACATGCAAGCCAACAAGATAGTGGCTAGAGACTTCGTATGGATGAGAGCAGCCATTAAGTCCATGAAGAGATTAAGAATCATTGGGATTGCAGAAAATTTAAATTTTGCTGATATAAAAAACTTATATACTGGTGGGGGCTGTTTGCTTTGCTTGTATACTAACACTGCGATCTTAGATAAACACATAGATCAAAATATTAATGGCTGTTGTTGCATATGCCCTTGGAAATTGCTAGAAGGCAGTGTTTGCTTTGATTTTGCCGAGCACAAAGCTGCGATAAAACGCTATGATCGCTGGTTATCTAAACTGACTGAAATTTATAGCTATGCAATTACTAAACAGCAAGAGGAGGAAGAGAATGCGGTATAAAAACTTTGAACTAACCATTTCACATGCAGTAGAAGGCAGCTCGGCACATTATGAGGCAATCGAGACTGTCCAGGCCAGGACTAGGAAGGAGCTTTTTCTTAGCTGTCTAAGCACCTTTGGGCGTTGTATGGGTAAGATTGACTCTGCTTGGGTATTTAGCAGAATGGAAGATGAAGAAGTTATCACAACTACTGTTAGCGTGAAAGTTTGTGACTATGCAATATTCAACTATACAGTAGATGTCATATGAAGCCGAGACTTTAAGTCGTGATGCTTCGAGTGCTTGGAAAATACAAAAATTAAAAAAGCAATTAGACCAATAAAGAGGTAACTCATGCTAACTAAAAAAGAGATCACAGCCAAGGTAATGTTCGCGAGGGAAGTCTATGGAGTATTAACGGACGTTGAAATTGCCTTGTTTAAAAAGACACTAAGAAATATGAAACGAGTACGAAATTATGCCGTAAATCGCGGCATTGCTTGGCAAAATGCATTAGACAACTTTCCAGGTGGCGCTTGTCCTTTGTGCCGTGCAAGCAATGAAATAAAATATTTTAGTGGAGGTCATTCTAAACCAATTGAATACATAGCCATGTCGATACTTGATACTCACGTTTATAAAGCTACTAAATGCCCTCACTGCCTTTGGCTCCGTTACACTAATCGTATATGCACTGACTATGCTAATCATCAGAACGCTCTTGAACGCTACAAAGAATGGCTGGCATTGCTAAATGAAGAAGAAAAGCAGAATAAGCAAGTGGCATATACCTACGAAGCCGTGGTTTAGTATTCTACTATTCCTATTCTGCCTTTGGTTGGTTAAATTTTGCGAGCATAGATACTTACTTCCTTGAGGAGACTAATCATGCGTGCCTGGACTAAGAAAGAAATCACAGAATTACAACGTGCATTAACTAAAATGACAAGACTTCGTAAAAAAGCCATTGAAAGAGAATTATCTTGGGAAGCTGTGAAAGCTGTAGACAATCATGGTAATTGTCCTTTATGTGCTACTGTAGACAACTGTGCTATTTGCCCATGGATAATTTTCACAAACCATATATGCAGCTATTATGTTTACCGGAACCATGCAGACTCGTTGGTTCGTTATGCTGATTGGAAAAAGAAATTATCTGCTATGCAACGCGGTCTTAAAGCCTGAAAGGAGCTAACTGATGTTATCGCAAGAAGAAAGTATTCGCAGAATTAAAGCCGCTGAACTAACTGGGAATAAACTTAGAGCACTAAGCAATGCCATTGCAAGCATGATATCGCTAAGAAACTATGCAATAACCCATGAGCTTGAATGGTGGGAGGTAAAAAGAAAATTCAAAGGCGATGTTTGTTTATCGTGCCTTAATTGCCATTCTGCACTGCTTGATAGACAACAATACCGTTCAATAGCGCTACCTTATTCCTTATGCGCATGGCTTCTACTAGAAGGTGCAGTGTGTAAGTCTTATGACAACCATGAAGAAGCACTTGAACGCTATGAAAGATGGCAAACTGCATTAAACACTATCGTAAACGAATTATGCAGAGGTAACTTATGATAAATACACTAAACCGTTACAAACTGGAACATTTCTTGCGACAGCATTGCAAAGGATTTTTCTCTTGCAAATTCGTCAAGAAAGACCATACAATCAGGAAGATAACCGCGCAGTTCCCAAAGCCTCTGGAGCATCCAAAGCGGCCAGCACCAGCGAAGTTGACTAATGAATACTTATTAGTCAGAGACATAGCACTATACCGGACAGCCCTGGTCACGGGTGACAACGCAAACCTAGCAGCAAGTAAATCCTACAGGCTAATCAACCTCGCGACAATTATTGAAGTAACTATCAACAAAGTAACTTACACAGTAATCTAAAGGAGTCAAGCTATGCGATTTAAGAAATCTACAGCGCTGCTGGCGGTCAAAGGTGATTTCAAAGGCTATAATGTTGTTCCATTGGCTTACGCAGCAGAAGAACTATGAAGCATATAATAATCTCCGCATTATCCTTAACTCTCGGCACAGCTATCCCACTTGGCCCAGGTGAAGTAATCCAAGTGCAGGATCAGCTACACAAGCGCCTATCAGAACTAACCTTTTCTCGCGACATGACAAACGCCTCACTAAGAACCATAACCGTAACAGCTAGCGCATATTCAGCTAGTAAAGCTGAATGTAATGCTACGCCAGAGATAACCGCAGATGGGACACCTAGCAGGATAGGCCTGCTTGCCATTAGTCGCGATCTTGAATCTGAACTTGGCTTACAACTCGGTGAGACTGTATTGCTACCAGGACTTGGTGTATTCAAGATCCACGACAGGATGAGTACGCACAAACACAAAGGAACAGCCAAGTGCAAACCAATCAGGCGCTCAGTGGATATTCTTCATGTCTCACACAAAGCAGCTAGACTATTCACTCCCAGGACCACAGAACTAATCTACATTCGCTAAGGAGACTAATCATGGATAAGCCAGGCCTAATTATGCAATGTCCATCCTGTGACGGAACAGGAATATATGTAGGAATAACAGAACGCGAAGGTGCTGGAGTTATTTGCAAAGAATGTAATGGCACTGGAGCAACTTCTCTTAAATACACCGTTTTTACAGGAAAGCAACTGCACAAAGGAATCAAACGAGTTTATAAGCAATCTTATGGGCTGATATTAAAGCCTACGGCAATAACTCGCAGGGGAGTTGAAGTAGATATGACTAAAGAAGGTGTTTCTTATGAAGAATTTCAACGTGGCATAATGCCGCAGCATATAAAAGCCTTTGTATGCCCTAGTGAGGTTGAACCTGTAAGTAAAGAATTTAAGCAGGAATGCAAACACCGTGGCTGTGGAGTAGATACAGACTTGATGTGCTTCACTAATAAACTTGAATGCTGGAAGCGCCTAGAAAAGGAGACTAATCATGGCTAAAGAACGTCGCTACTGCCTAGAGTGCAACAAGAAAGTTCTAGCAGAGAAACAATCATCTGGTTTCTTGCTTCATATTATTCTAATAGTGCTTTCTGGTGGCTTATGGCTTCCTTTCGCACTGCTAGCTGCAATGCTAAGCCCCTCCGACTGGCTTTGCCCTAACTGCGGAGCAAGAACAAAATTCATCTGGTAACTATGTTCTCTCCAAGGAGCTAATGCCATGCAGTTAGATGACTCACCTATACAGGAGCGTGCCAAGATTGAAACAGACGAAGCGATTGCTATCTTAGCAGAAGTATTCATGGCAGCTATTGAAGATCTGCAATCAACAAGTCCTTCTCCGGAAGTTATTCGTTGGTTTATCAGTGATGAGTTGTATATCTGTTCATTTATCTACCTATGCCAGGTGTTTAATTTCTCGCCATGCAGAATAAGACAGTATTATAAGGTGATTATTTATCGGGATTTTATTAAGCTAAAGAGAGAGGAGAGTAAAAGCATTAAAGTGATTTAATGTCTGGCGAGATAGCCAAAGGGAAATATTAACACATTTTAATCATTTTCCCCCTTGCAGATGCTTCTCAAAATGCTATTCTGTCCTTACCTAAGCCAATCGGCTATCTCACTAATAAAGGAGCCACAAAATGCAAACTATCCGTAAACCCGTAGGTACCCGCGAAGAAACCCTTGGCAATATTGATTTCCCCGTGGCTGAAACTCTGGCGGAACTTTTGGAAAGCTACGGTGAAGACATCGTAATCAACATGGCTAACAAGTCCATCGCTGCTGATTATGAGCGCGTAGCCAGGGAAGCCCTCAAGAAAGAAGGTGCAACCGAAGAATCTGTTCAACAGATTATCAACACCTATCGTCCGTCGGTACGCTCTATCAAGCCTTCGTTGAAAAACTTCACTATGCTGGCGACTCGGTTTGCCGGCGCTGGTATGGCCGATGTACTTGTCTCGGCTTACCAACTTAACAACACCGAAGGCTTGGAAGCTGCTTATAATTACCTGGAAGACCAAGCACGGTTGCGGAATATCCGATAAGTAAGCATTCAGCAGTTTCTAAGCATTGCCACTCCTGCAATGCTTAGGAGTTGCTCCGGTCCTGAGCATGACCTAAAAAGGCTCTTTGTTTTAGAGCAATTTCTAAATAAACTAAACAAATTTCATCGAAAGGAACTAACTTGTTATGCCACCTATTCGCTGGGGTCTTACAGAGGGAGCCTACCGAAAATGGGCTTTCCTATTTGACAAAGATCTCCCGACAGAAATTCATGTCCCAAAAGGAGCTTTGAGTCACGCTGGTTATATCAGGGATGTTATCAGATATGCAAATGAGAATAACCTCAAAGGTCAAGACTGGTTCGGAGCAGTACAGATAACTGCAACAAGTGACAGGACAATTACAATCATCCCAAAGGGAAAAATTAGCATTGCTAACCTACCTTCCCTAAGCGCCATGGAATTGCTTAATTACTACAACCAAGGTAAAATAGTAAACCGCTTTAAATGCTATTTCCCAGACGGAGAAGAAGAGCTTGCACACATTGCAACAAGTCTCAACTTACAATATGTCTCTAAAGGAAATAATATCTTTGAGTTTTATGAGACTGAGGGCGTATGAAGTACGAAGATATATTTGAAAAGCCTATAACAGAATATACTGATGAGGAAATAACTGCTCGGGCAATGCAGCTACGGCTAACCAGTAAAGTCAGCAAGAAACTAACCGATACAGATCATCCAACTACGAAGCCGAAGCCAGTTAAACAACCAGCCACAAGCAAGACAGCTCAAATGCTAGAAGCAGCCTTAGCAAAAGCAAAATCCGTCCAACGTGCAGAAGGGAATCAAGATGGAAGTGCTTAATCTTCAATCCAGCCAGTTATCTACTTTAATGGAATGCCCGCGTAAGTGGTATTATCAATACCATCTCTGGCGTGGAGTTCCTGCAAGTGGTCCGATGCTTAAAGGTACAACTTTTCACCTACTTGGGGAGCTGCATTTAAAACAAGGTATAGAGCTGGATCATCTACATGAAGCAGTTAAAGATCATCCCCAGGCTAAAGAACTACTTCCTTATTTCTTTGAAACTTACCAAGGGTATATTGATTGGTATACACGTTACAAAGACGATCAATGGCAGTTATTCGAGATTGACGGTAAGCCATCTATCGAGGTTGAGTTCAAACTAGAGCTGGCAAGCAATATATTCTTCTGGGGAAAATTCGACCAGCTACGGACCAATGGGCATAAAACCTGTATCTTTGACTGGAAAGTAACCAGTTCAGCTTTGACTGAGTATTTCTTCCGTAAGTTCGAACTAAGCTGCCAGACATTTGCCTATAGCTTCGCCGGCAAGGCATTCTTTCCTGACATGGACGGATTCTTTATTGACGGAGCGCAGCTAAAAGATGGCAAGCAAGATTTTCAACGGCGTTACTTTCCACTTGTCCCAGCCTTGAATGAGTTTGTAGCTGAACTCACTAGGCTAGGGAATTGGATGCTAGAGCACATTCACAATGAGAACTTCTTCGAACACCGCTGGACAGGCTGCATCAATAAGTATAATCGTAAGTGCGAATTTGCAGATGTCTGCCTTGCTAGCCCACACCGTAGAAAGGCATTGCTTATGAGTGATTTGTTTGTAGATAATAAACCAATCTATGATTTCACTTAGGAGCTTGTATGCTTAAAGCCAGCTTATATGAAAACACCACACACCCGTTTACTGGTACCTCTGGCTGGGACAGAATGGAGCTAACCTCAAATAGTAAAAAAGAATTAGATCAATTCGCAGAGAATGCAGCTGAGCAATTTTGGCATATCTACTATCAAGGTAGCAGAGATATGCAACCTACTAATTACTTACTACTCTACAAACCACATGGAATAACCAGCCAATGGGAAGATAACTACGAAGGAGGCTATGAGTTGATTAATGAAAATTCAAATTCCTAACGAAATTGGAGAGCAATTTATAAAACTCGGGGCTGAGTATGATGCAGTTAATTCTACCCTGGAAGTAGCTTGCAAGCATCATACAAAAGTTACTGAGCAGCTAGATGCAGAATCTAACGTACTGTGGGACAGCCTCGGCAAAGATCTTGACCTGGACTTCTCCCGCAGTTGGCAACATGCTTACATTGATGGTAGTCACTATGTTATTTCTGAGAACGAAGGATCTGCCAATGGCTAATACGAAGCAAATAACTAACGGGACATTGAAGGTGCTGCTAGTTGGGGATGCGGGTAGCAAAAAGACTTTGCTTGCTTCCACCTTCCCAGATCCTCATTTTGTTGACCTAGACGACGGGATGCTAGTCTGTCGGGGCAAGGATATTAAGTATATCACAATCAGCGAACGAGAAACAACTGACCAGGACTTTCTAGCGATTTGCAAAAATCCAACGCGGGATGCAAAGTTAACCACCTTCGCTAAGTCCCAAATACTAATTGAGTATTGGCTTAACAACCTGACTGCTAATCAAACTCTAGTGCTGGACTCTTTAACTTTTTATTCTGACGCAGCTTTGCGGCATGTACAAAAGTTGGAAAATCCAAAAGACATAAGGCAAACCTACGGAGGAGCGCAAAAATTAATTTCTTGTACCTTTGAGCTATTTAAAACTGTCCCTTGTAACATAGTCGTCATTGCTCATCGTACAATGGTAGAGGAATCAGAAGGAGTCATCAGCTACGTACCTAAGACCGCTGGTAAAGCTTTCGCCTTGCAACTGCCAAGCTTCTTTGATGAAGTCTGGAGGACAACCACAGTGACTAAGAAAATAGGAGGAGAGACAATTCAGAAATACGCAATCGAGACTTTCAAAACACACAAAGAGCAAGGTAAAACAAGACTAAACCTCCCAACCGTCATAGAAGATCCTACTTATGACAAAATTATTTCTCTATCTACCAAAGGAGCTTAACCATGGCTATTGTACTTCCTGTTGATCTTAATGATGTCGCTGCAACTCAAGTTTTCAAAATCGCTGACCCGGATACTTATGAGTTGGAGATTAAATCAGTAAAAGCCGGTACTAGCAAACATGGTAATCCTAAACTTGACTTGCGGTTGGTGATTATCAACAACGACGAATTTGACGGTATTGGGATTTTTGATACAATTACTTTGACCAAAGAGGCAATGTTCCGGCTGAAACAATACTCCCTCGCTACTGGGCTGGAAATTGCTGGGGAATTTGATGAACAAGATCTTGTGGGATTGCAACTTAGTGCAGTTGTAGATGTTGAACCTGTTAAAGATACCAGTGGGCAGATTCAATTTCAAGAAGATGGGCAGCCGAAACTTCGCAATGTAATCAAACGTATTCTTTTTAAGGAGTAATAACAACTAATAACCCAATCACGGTGAATGCATAGGGGTTCTTTACTAGCCGGTGTTGTGGCGGTGGGTACAGCTAGACGTGATTGGTGCTTAACTAAATTAACAAGAGGTACTGGATGAAAGACAATCTCGAAGATCAACTTTATCCTTACTGTAAGGAAGCCTAACATGGACACAAGCACCGACGTAGCAATCTCCCCAGCAAAGGACAAACTACAGCATTTTATCAATACCCAAATCTTAGATTGCCTTTCCACTTTAGATCCTGCCTATGCCAGTTACGGCACTGACATTGCTACTCATGGGCAACTTCGCTGGTTCGCTAATGATCCCTCAGTGAGGGAATTCTGGTGGAAAGGAAAACTTGCAATCACATTTAAAATCACTTTAGACGAATTTTCCCAACTTTCAATCGACGCTCACCATCATCATCTTGACTAGGAGCTATTACATGCTTGTTAGAATTCAGTCTTTTCTTGAATCTATGCGCCTTCATCGTTGTGTTGAGCTGTCTACTGGTCATCCTATGATGTTAGATTTCACAATGCATGAGCTATATCCTTTACTTCTACCTGGAATGGAGGTGGAAGTAGAAGAAACAGTACCGGTTGTGCATTCGGTTGTGATTGCTAGATTGAGCTATTAAAGCCACAGAAGCAGAGTGGCTAGAGTTTTTTGAAGAGTTGAAGAAGGCAAACAATGTGACTGGCACATAATGTGGCACTGACGAAGGTGAGAAAGATCATGAAACTTTTTAGAATTTCGCAGGAAGAAAACTCCGATTATTTCACCTATGATTCCGTAGTCGTCGCCGCACCTGACGAGCAGACTGCAAGGGTGATGGATCCCAGCTCGGGCAGAGAAATGACCGAGTGGGACTCCAAATACAATGGATGGTGCACCTCCGCCGACAAGGTCGTGGTTGAATATCTTGGAGAGGCGGTAACGGGAGTCAAGCAGGGAATAATTTGCTCATCGTTTAATGCTGGTTAACCGAGTCACATAGCGAATCCGGCTCATTTTATGGTTATCTTGCTTTTATTTGCGAGGCTGGAACATGAAAGACTTTGTTTGCGGATGCGGAGAGTATAAGACCTCTTCCGCTGCACCGGCTGGTTATAGCGAGGGGCAGACAGTCCGCGTAATAGCCCCGGATTTGAGGGAAGCACTTCCGTTTATTTAGTCCGCCTTCATTGCCGGGTTATGCGTTTTCGGAGGTAGAGCGTTGAAAACACTTGGAGAGATTATCGAAATGGTCAAGAGCGGAGGCAGACCAGAATACGACGAACTCCGCTATGCGGTCTGTGCTCTCGATGCACTGACAACATTTGACCAGTTGGCGTTGATGAAACTGGCGAACGGACAACGCGAGGGCAAAAAACCAGTGCTTGTCTACAGCGCCGAGTGGCAACATAGCGAAAGTTTTGAGCGCATGAAACGGGCGCTGGCAAAAACACCGAAAGATTACGTTGGTTGGAATAACGACCCGGACAACCCAGAATATTTGGACCGAAGAAAAGCCAGCAAGAAAATAGCCGACAAATTCTTTAACGCATAACGCGGCGCGAAGCGTCCGTAACAACG
>AMWB02106061.1_pt1 | contig 14594 bp, 13 predicted proteins | sample 200311 | NCBI WGS metagenome assembly AMWB02 (sample SAMN02737377, study PRJNA173069) | bioreactor metagenome | biome: anode biofilm in microbial fuel cells | place: USA: California | collected 2010-12-16 | reverse complement strand
AAGCGACACTCCGGCCGCCATGGCCGCGGCTTCGGCGGTAAGATCATCCGAAGTGGGACCAAGTCCGCCGGTGACAACACATACGTCTGCGCGGAATGCTATTTCCTGAAGCACGGATACCATCACCGGGATTTCGTCGCCGACGCAATGATGGCGAGCAACCGCAACACCGATTTCTTCGAGTCTCTGGGCGATATATGCCGAATTGCTGTCAATAAGCGTACCGGAGCGGATTTCGTCTCCGGTAGCCAGAATTTCTGAGATCATGGGCATCTTTGGGGAGTGTATGAGGTTGGTATCAGAAAGGGCAGACGAAAACCGCCATCTGCCCGCTGATATCTGTCATCAAGTTTTATTTGGTAAGCTTGACGACGACGAAACCGGAGCCCATCCGCCAGATAAACATTTGTATGGCGTCGTTATTTTTCAACCTGGATATCAGTGATGAATAATCTTTCACGGATTTGATCGCCTGATGGTTAATCTCCTTGATCACATCCCCGGCCTGGACACCGGCTTCCTCTGCCTTGCTGCCGGACTCAACACGTTCCACCAGGATACCGTCTGAAGGAGACAGATTCATTTTCTGTGCGATCTCCGGTGTCAGGTTCGTCACCCGAATCCCCAGTTCATCTTCATGACCTTTCTCTATGCCTTTTGAGGCCAGTTTCGTTTCTTCAGGACGTTTGGCGATCTCAACAGTAAATGGCATTTTCTTATTATTTCTCAGCACCAGTATCTTGACTTTTTCTCCCACGGGAATACCGGCTATGAGGCTGGTCAGGTCCCTGCTGGTTTCAACCTTGCGGTCATTGACTTCAAGAATGATGTCGTTTGCCTGAATGCCGGCCACATCCGCCGGATCACCCTTGACAACTTCCATGACCATCGCACCTTTTTTATCCTTGACGCCGTAATATTCCGCCACATCATCGTTGATATCGGAGATGACAACGCCAAGCCAGCCGCGTGTAACCTCTCCCTTGCTTTTAAGTTGCTCGATCACACCTTTTGCCAGATTAATGGGGATGGCAAAACCAATTCCCTGACCGCTGGCGATGATGGCGGTGTTGATCCCCACAACCTGTCCCTGCATGTCAATCAAGGGTCCGCCGCTGTTACCGGGATTAATGGATGCGTCGGTCTGCAGGAAATTATCGTAGGGACCCGAACCGATCACCCGGCCCTTGGCACTGAGAATACCGGCCGTAACCGTCTGTTCCAGTCCGAATGGGCTGCCGATGGCCACCACCCACTGACCGACTTTCAGATTGTTCGAATCGCCGAAAGCGATCACCGGCAGATTGTTCCCGGATGGCACCTTGATCAGCGCCAGGTCGGTCGAAGGATCCCTGCCGATGATTTCGGCGATATATTCCTTGCCATCCTTCAACTTGACCTTAATCTTATCGGCATTTTCAATCACATGATTGTTGGTAACGATAAAACCATCCTTGTCGATAATGAAACCGGAGCCCAGGCTTCGCTCTTTATGGTCTTTGGGAAGCTGTTCGCCAAAAAATTTCTCAAAAAAATCATTGAACCGATCGTCATTCCCAAAGGGATTTTGACGAACTGGCGCAAATTCCTGCCACCGGCCTGAACGGTTTTCTCGGTTCGCACGTTGACCACCGCCGGACTGACCATCTCCGCAAGGGAACTGAAACTTTCCGGGACCATGACAATATCGGCGGTTTTTGCATCCGCGCCCATGGAAACGCCCTGAAAGAAAAACACTCCGATCAGAACCGCACCCAGAAAAAAACCGGAAACCCGGTGTTTATTAAGACCTTTGTATTGACCAAGCATAACCGCCTCCATCATTATGATTCCAATTACCGGACACTTGCAGCAACAGACGACAAATCCCGGTATGTCTGGGCATTTACCGCAGTGCGCCAGCATCGGATATCAAGGTAATTCAATTTCCCTTGATGTCAACTCCGGATAAATTCCTTAATTCAATTCCCTGACATAGATGATCCGTAAATCGTACAGGATACTTTTCAACATGGTGGCTTCGTCATGAGTCAGATTCCCGCGGGTTTTTTCTTCGAGCATGGCCAGAACGTCAATCGTCTGTTTTGCCAGGGATAAATTCTTGGTCCGCCTGCCTGTGCCCGGCTCATCAATGATTCCCAGATTTGCCAGGACCGCTGCGTTCAGCGAGACGATAAATGTGGAAAAGGTGATGAGCGGCAGGTTGTCAGAGGATTTTTCTTTGACAGAATCGCCGCGTTCCTTCTTTACTTCCGGCATGATAATTCTCCTGATAAAAGGCTGAAGGTTGAAGGTCGGAGGCTGAAGGAAAACATTCTTGAACCTCCGACGCATCCCCGTAAGGATTGAACTAAAACTCCAGTGGAATCGCCATGTTTACCGAAGGCAGGGACCGCAGTTCATCGATCACGGCATCGGGAATCGGGGTATCTGTGCACAGAAAAATGATATTGCGGTTGCCTTCTTCCTCCTGACCGACCTGCATCCGGCCGATATTGATGTTGTGTTTCCCCAGGCAGGTTCCGATCTCGCCGATGGAGCCGGGTTTGTCGATATTGTGAATCAGCGCCAGATGGCCAATCGGAATCATTTCCAGCCGGAACGTGTTGATTCGGACGATCCGGGATTCTTTTTTTCCGAAAAGCGTGCCGGCAACCGTATTGGTCATCTCGGTGGTAATGGCTTTAACGGTAATCAGGTTCACATAGTCCTCGGACTCGAAACTGACCGTCTCCGTGACCTTGATACCCCGTTCCTTGGCAATGATACGGGCATTGACAAAATTGACATCATCCTTGACCACGGCCGCCAGGATTCCTCTCAGGACCGCGGTGGATACCGGTGTCAGATCCAGTCCCTGAAAATCTCCTGCAAATTCGATGACGACTTCTTTCAGGGGTCCGTGAATGAGCTGGGACTGAAGTTTTCCGACCTGATCAGCCAGCGATAGAAACGGTCCCAGTTTGACCAGCAGCTCTCCGGTGATTGAGGGGACATTGACTGCGTTTCGAATGGTGCCGTTTTTTAAATAATCGATGATCTGCTCGGCAATCGCCACCGCCACGTTGGTCTGGGCTTCCTGGGTGGAGGCACCCAGGTGGGGTGTTCCGATTACGTGTTCCAGTTCAAACAAGGGGGATTTTCCGGGAGGCTCCGTGGCAAAGACATCCAGGGCGGCACCGCCGACTTTTCCGGATTTGATGGCATCCACCAGGTCCGCTTCATCCACAATGCCGCCACGGGCACAATTGATGATCATGACCCCGTTTTTCATCTGTTCAAAAGCGGACTTATTTAAAAACCCGATGGTGTCTTTCAATTTGGGCACATGAACGGTAATATAATCGGAAAGTTGATACAGGGTTTCCAGTGAAACACTTTCGAAGCCGGCTTTTTCGATCAGGTCCCGGGTAACAAACGGATCGTAGACAATCACCCGCATTTTAAGCCCCCTGGCCCGGTCCGCCACGATCGATCCGATTTTTCCGAATCCGATAACCCCCAGAACTTTATTAAAGATCTCCCTTCCCTGAAGATTCTTTTTTTCCCATTTGCCCGCTTTTAATGAGGCGGTTCCCTGAGGGATGTTCCGGGTCAGCGAAAGCATCATGGAAATGGCATGTTCGGCGGTTGTTATCACATTTCCGCCCGGCGTGTTCATCACGATAACGCCTTGCTTGGTTGCGGCCGGAATATCGACATTGTCCAGCCCGATGCCGGCACGGCCCACAACTTTCAGATTGGTTCCCGCCTTGATAATATCCGCGGTCACTTTGGTGGCACTTCGAATCACCAGCGCATCATATTGATGAATGATACTTTTGAGCTCATCCGGAGACAGCCCTGTCTTGACGTCCACCGCAATCCCTTCTTCCTTCTGGAACATTTCGATGCCGATTTCACCCAGGTTATCACTGACCAGTACTCTCATTGTATTCTCCCTTGACTGTTACCTGATAAAAAAAATGAATATACGGCCCACAGGCCTTGCAAAGCGTTTTTATTAAACAGTTCGTAATATAGATTCACGACAAAATCAATTAAAATACGATACCGGCATATCCCACGAAACTTTCCCCCGGACTTCTTTCATGACTGGTTGCGTATGTCAGCAGTTTGGATTGAGACGCTCCCAGCGCCATCCCCGCCGATAGGGCCGCAGCGGCAGCCCCTGCGCAGCACGCGTTGTGTTTTTCCCGGGCATCTTGAATGATGCGCTCCGGATTCATGGACAAGATGGCGTCAATGACACTGCGATCGTTTGAATCCCGGACCCACTGCAGGGCATCCTTACCCCGGCCCTTCGGCGTATAGCCATAGTTGGGACCATAATGGGTTAAATCCGTTGAGCCCAGGACAATCATCTTCAATCCCAGCTTCTGCGCCGCCGCAACCACGGCTTTGCCCATCTCTACCGATTTTGGAGAAGGCGGAGCGCTGATAGGAAGAATTTTAATCCGGTTAAAAAAATACTTTACAAAGGGAAGCTGAACTTCAATGGTGTTATCCGGAACATTGTCATCGGATGCTTCAAGCTCAAACGGAACCTGCAATGACAGTTCCCTGGCAAGGGGTTCGTGAATGGCGATATCTCCCAAAGGCGTTTGCCAGGCTCCTTCTTTCATCATGGCAAAGGGTGCATCCGGGTAAAGATGGGTTCCAAAAATCACCAGCACATCCGGCGAAGAGGCGCCGCCGCTCAGCAACCGGATGACATCGCAGGCAATGTTTCCGGAATAGTACCATCCGGCATGCGGAACAATTCCCCCAACAACCCGACAGGATGGGTCAGGCATCCGGCTTGAGTTTTTGACAAAATATTCAATCTCCTGCCGGCATCCCGAATCCGTGCCCGAATACCATGTTCCGGACAGCATCGCGCGTCTGGTTTTCATTGCGCCTTACCTCCTTTCTTGACCTTTATCGTCAGGTTTACTATAGACTTTCATAAAAAGCTTTTGGGTGCCGTACCGGTTGGGTAAGTACACAAAAAATACGACCCCCTTTCTTGCTGTCTGCCCAAAATCTTTTTCTGAAAGTCTATCTGTATGATGGACTTTAGTCAAAATCGTTCTTATTGTTTATCACCTTTTCAGGGAAAATAAATCAACGTTTTTTTTATATAAATGATAGCCATATCGGGAGGCAGCTATGTGGGAATATACGGATAAAGTTAAAGATCATTTTCTCAACCCCCGCAATGTCGGAGAAATTGAGAATCCGGACGGGGTCGGAGAGGTCGGGTCCCTGGCCTGCGGAGACGCCCTGACCCTGTATTTTAAACTGGACGAGCAGCAGCGGATCAAGGAAGCCAAATTTAAAACGTTTGGCTGCGCCAGCGCCATTGCCTCCTCTTCGGCCCTGACCGAAATGCTGATCGGCAAGACGCTGGAAGAGGCTGAAAAAATAACCAATGAAAACATCGCCGACTATCTGGGCGGATTGCCCAGGGAGAAAATGCACTGCTCGGTCATGGGCCGGGATGCACTGGAAAAAGCCATCACCTGCTATCGCGGCAGCGCAGCAAAAAAGGTTGAAGGCAATATCGTCTGCGAATGTTTCGGCGTTACAGACATCCAGATTGAACGGACTGTCCGCGAAAACCATCTGACGACCATCGAGCAGGTCACGGATTATGTCAAGGCCGGCGGCGGATGCGGAAACTGCCATGAAAAGATACAGGAGATCATCAACACGGTTCTGGGAAAGGAAGAAGCGCCGGCCAGAAAAAAAACACCGGTACTGACCAATCTCCAGAAAATCAAGCTGATCGAGCAAACCCTGGAACGCGAGATCAAACCCGCACTCAATAAGGATGGCGGAGATATCGAACTGATCGATGTCTCCGGAAACATCGTGCAGGTCAGGCTTCGTGGCACCTGCGCAACCTGCAAGAAATCCCAGATTACGCTCAAGAATTATGTTGAAGCCAAACTTCGCGAGCTGGTAACGCCCGAACTCATGGTCGAGGAGGTAACCCTATGATCCCGCTCTATTTTGACAACAATGCCACCACGCGGGTCGCCCCCGAGGTGGTCGAAGCCATGCTTCCCTATTTTACCGAATACTACGGAAATCCGTCCAGCATGCATACTTTCGGTGGAACCGTGGGACGCGACATTGCCGAGGCCAGGGTAAAACTGGCCGATCTTCTGGGTGCATCCCCCGAAGAAATCGTTTTCACCAGTTGCGGTACGGAAAGCGACAGCACCGCCATCACGGCGGCCCTTCGATCCAACCCGGACAAAAAGCACATCATCACTTCCCGGGTTGAGCATCCGGCGATTAAAAATCTTTGTGAATATCTTGCCAAAACCGGGTATCGGGTTACTTTTGTGCCGGTTGACGCCAAGGGTCGGCTCGACATGGAGTATCTGACCCGCCATTTGACCGATGATACGGCCATTGCCAGCTTCATGTGGGCCAATAACGAAACCGGCGTGATTTTTCCGATTGATGAAATCGCCGGGATTCTGTCGGAAAGGGATATCATTTTTCATACCGACGCGGTTCAAGCTGTTGGCAAGGTACCCATAGACGTCAAAAAAACCTGCATTAACATGTTGTCGCTGTCCGGCCACAAGCTTCATGCGCCAAAAGGCATCGGTGCGCTGTATGTGAGAAAAGGCACCAAATTCTCCCCTTTTCTGATCGGGGGGCACCAGGAAAAAGGCAGGCGGGGCGGCACGGAAAACGTGGCCTCCATCATCGGTCTGGGCAGGGCCAGTGATTTTGTGGCCGCTCACATGACAGAAGAAAACACCCGCGTCCGGTTTTTGCGGGACAAGCTGGAAACCCAGCTCGTTCAGAAAATTTCCAATGCCTTTGTCAATGGAGATACGGACAACCGCCTGCCCAACACCAGCAGCATTGCCTTTGAATTCGTGGAAGGCGAATCCATCCTCCTGATGATGAATGAATTCGGCATCTGCGCCTCTTCCGGCTCCGCGTGTACTTCCGGGTCCCTGGAGCCATCGCATGTGCTGCGGGCCATGGGCGTGCCTTTTACCGCCGCACACGGCACTATCCGTTTCAGTCTCAGCATCTACAATACCGAACCGGAAGTCGACCTGATTATTGAAAAATTTCCGCCCATCATCGAACGTCTGAGAACCATGTCACCCTTCTGGAAAGGATCCTGCGGCGTCTCATGAAAATCGCCATTGCTCAGATTAATCCGGTTATCGGTGATTTTTCTCATAATTGCGATCGGTTGATCCGTTATTCGGAAAAGGCCGGAAAACAAAATTGTGATCTGATCGTCTTTTCCGAGTTGGTGATTCCCGGGTACCCTCCCCGTGATCTGCTGGAGAAGCCGGATTTTATCCAGGCCAACCTCGAAGCTCTGCAATACGCCGTGGAACGGATCAGGGGAATTGGGGTAATCTGCGGATTTGTGGAAAATAATCCCGTAGATCAGGGAAATCCGCTATTTAATGCCGCGGTGCTGTTTGAAGACGGCCGGATGCTGCACAAGGTTCACAAGCGCCTCTTGCCGACGTATGACGTGTTTGATGAAAGACGGTATTTTGAACCCGGCAGTGAAAGCCGGGTTTTTGCCTATAAAGGCAGAAACATCGGACTGACCATCTGTGAAGATGTCTGGAATGACCGGGATATTTTTCAAAAACGCATCTACCCCATCGATCCGGTTGCGCTGCTGATTCAGGACGGGGCCGATCTGATCATCAATCTTTCCGCATCGGTTTATCATGCTGGCAAATCCGATTTCAGAGCCCGCATGCTGGGTTCCATTGCTGAAAAATACGGCGTCCCCCTGATATACGCCAATCAGGTGGGCGGCAATGACAGCATCCTGTTTGACGGCTCCAGCATGGCCTTTGACGCAGGCGGCATGAAGATCGCCCAGGCAGCGGATTTTGAAGAAGACCTGGTGGCAGTGGATTTAAATAATCCCGGTAGTTCGGAAATCCATTCTATCTCGGAATCCTTGACCGCTTCGGTGTTAAAAGCCCTGGTCACCGGCACCCGGGATTACGTCAGAAAATGCGGGTTCTCTCGAACTGTTGTAGGCCTCAGCGGCGGTATCGACTCCGCCCTGACCCTGGTGATCGCGGAAATGGCCCTTGGAAAGGAAAACGTCTCGGCCGTATTCATGCCTTCGCCTTACACCTCGACCGATAATTACGAGGATACCGCAGAACTCTGCAGGCGCCTTGACATCAAACTGAGCACCATTCCCATCGATGGCATTTTCCGGGAATTCACGGCTGTCCTGTCCCCCGGATTCAAGACCGATTCGCCGGGAATTGCCGAACAGAATATTCAGGCCAGAATCCGGGGAACCCTGCTGATGGCCATCTCCAACATGAACGGCAGCCTGGTGCTTTCCACCGGAAACAAATCCGAGCTGGCCGTGGGCTACTGCACGCTTTACGGCGACATGAACGGTGGCCTGGCCGTGATATCGGATGTGCCCAAAACCCTTGTCTACGCGCTGTCCCGATACATCAACGCCCAGAACCCTGTGATTCCCGAGCGCATTCTGGAAAAAGCCCCTTCGGCCGAACTCAAACCGGATCAGACCGATCAGGACGATCTGCCGCCTTATGACATCCTGGACAGCATTCTCAAAGCCACTATCGAAGATTTCAAATCGTTCGACGATATCGTCCATATGGGATTTGACCCGGCAGTGGTCCGGGACATCCTTTCCCGGATCGACCGCAATGAATACAAGCGCCACCAGGCAGCCCCGGGATTGAAAGTAACTTCCAAAGCCTTTGGTTACGGCAGACGATATCCCCTGGCAAAACGGCTGAGGCCGGCAGCTCCGCCGTAAAAAACAAATTATGAATGGGATCCGGTGTTGGACTGGCCAATTGTTACCGAAAGGAGGAACGACATGAAAAAAGTGCTGAAGGTGTTTCTGGTTGTTGGGTGTCTCATGATGCTGTGGACCGTTTGGACAGTTCCGGTCGGAGCCGCAGGGACCGATACCCTGGTGGTGGGGGTGTCATCGGATATTCATACGCTGGATCCGGGTGTTTCGAGCGATAACTACGACTGGCGCGAAATCTATCCCTGTTACGACCGGCTGGTGAAATACAAGGTGGTAGGCGGCAAGGGTTCCACCGAGGTCGAACCCCAGGCGGCCGCGTCCTGGACCGTATCACCGGATGGAACCGTTTGGACCTTCAAAATCCGTAAGGGTATTCATTTTGAAAACGGTTCCCCGCTGGATGCCGAAGCCGTCCGATTCTCCCTGGAACGAACGCTCAAGATCGGAAAAGGCCCGGCTGACAATATCAACAGCATCGCTTCCATGAAGATCCTGGATCCTTTCACCCTGGAAATCACCCTGAAGAACGCTTATGCGCCATTTCTCCAGACCCTTGCGACCGATGCGGGTTCCATCATCTGCCCGGCTGTCATGGCCCATGAAAAAGACGGGGACCTGGCTCAGGCTTGGCTGGCAGAACACACCCTCGGCTCCGGCCCGTTTCGTCTGTCGGAATGGACCCGGGGGCAGCAGGCGGTGCTGGCAGCCAGACCTGATTACTGGGGAGGCGCCCCCAAGATCCAGAAGGCCGTCATCCGCTTCATGACCGAATCCGCGGACCGTCGCATGGCGATCGAGCGCGGTGACATCGACATTGCCGAAAACATCCTGATCGATCAGATACCGGCCCTTGAAAAAAATCCGGATATCGTCGTCAACCGCTACCCGTCCCAGTTGGTCGAGTACGTCTATCTCAACAACCAGAAAGCGCCCCTGGATAACCCCGCTGTCCGCCAGGCCTTGAGTTATGCGGTGGATTACCAGAGCATCATCAAGAATGTCCTTCAGGGAAACGGGGTACAGATGCGCGGGCCCGTACCGGAAGGCATGTGGGGGCATCAGAAGGATGCGTTTCAATATTTTCGGGATGTGGTAAAAGCCAGGGAACTTCTGAAAAAAGCCGGCGCGGACAAGGGGCTGACCCTGACCCTGATTTATTCGGACCGCCGCGCTTCGTGGGAACAGATCGCCACCATCCTGCAGAGCAATTTCGCCGACATCGGAGTGACGCTGAAACAGGAACTCATGGCCAATCCGACCCTGCGTGACAAAATCGACAAGGGGGATTTCCAGCTCTGTCTGGGGGCCTGGAGCCCGGATTTTGCCGACCCCTATATGTTCATGAATTTCTGGTTCGATTCCAAACTCTGGGGGCTTCCCGGAAACCGCAGTTTCTACAAGAACCCCGCGGTGGACGAGCTTATCCGGAAAGCTGCCACCGTCACCGAGCAGGCCCAGCGGACCGCTCTGTACGACAAGGCCCAGATCATCATCATGCAGGATGCGCCCTATATTTTCCTGTATCAGGTCCAGACCATCGTTCCCATGCGGAAAAACGTGAAGGGGTACGTCTACAACCCCATGCTGGAGTCCATGTACAATTTCGAGAGTATCTATAAACAATAACCATTCGGCTGCGCCCCGGATCCGGGTATGAGAATCGTCCGATACATACTAAGACGTCTTGGCTACATGCTGCCCGTGCTGTTCGGGGTGACCGTCATGGTGTTCGTGATTTCCCACGCCATCCCCGGCGATCCGGCCAAGATGATCGCCGGGCCCAAAGCCAGCCGCCAGACCATCGAGAACATCCGCCGCCAGCACGGACTGAACCGCCCCCTGCCCGTTCAGTACCTCCGGTTCGCCGCCGGCCTGCTCCGGGGGGACCTGGGCGTTTCCATCCGCAACCATCGACCGGTGACGGAGGATCTGGCAGATTTTTTTCCGGCCACCCTGGAGCTGACCCTGGCCAGTTTGGGACTGTGCCTGGGAATCGGTATCCTGCTGGGGATTCTTTCGGCGGTCCGCCGCAACCGCCTGACCGACCACCTGACACGGGTGTTTTCCGTTTTCGGGGTTTCCATGCCCGTGTTCTGGCTGGGACTGATGCTGCTGCTGGTTTTTTACCGGAACCTGGGCTGGCTGCCGGGCTCGGGACGCCTGGATATCGGGTTTTCCGCACCCGCTCACATCACCGGCCTTTATCTGATCGATACACTTCTGGAAGGCCGGCCGGACAAGTTCTGGAATGCCGCCGGCCATATCGTGCTGCCGGCATTCTGCCTTTCCTATGTCTATCTTGCGATCATGACCCGGATCGTCCGCTCGTCCATGATCGAAGCGCTGGGTCAGGATTATATCGTTACGGCCCGCGCCAACGGCATATCGGAAGCGATGATCGTTTTAAAGCATGCCTTCCGCAATTCCCTGATTCCCACGGTGACCATTACGGGGCTTTCTTTCGGGGAGTTGATGGGGGGCGCCATCCTTACGGAAACCATTTTCGGATGGCCGGGAATGGGAAAATACGTGGTCGATTCCGTCAATTATCTGGATTTTCCGGCCATCATGGGATTTACCCTCGTGATCGCCCTGGTCTATGTATCCGTCAATCTTCTGGTGGACGTCCTGTACGCGTTTCTGAACCCAAAAATCACCTACTGAGGCCAAATCCATGAATCCCGTATCCCAACGGCACCCCGCCTGGCGGGAGCTGCTTTTGACCCTGAGACTCCTTGGCGGCAATCCTCTGGCGATGGCCGGACTTGTCATCCTGATGTCCATGACGCTCATGGCCATTTCTGCCGATCTTGCTGCACCCTTTGATCCCGTTCGGATCAGCCTGGAAGAGCGCCTGCAGGGACCGGGCGGTGTGCACTGGTTCGGAACGGATGAAGTGGGCCGGGATATTTTCAGTCGGGTCATGTTCGGTGCCCGGATTTCCCTGCGGATCGGGTTCATCGTTATCCTGGTTTCCGGTGGCATCGGTTCGGTGATCGGCGCAATCGCCGGGTACCACGGCGGCTGGATCGATGACGTCATCATGCGTGTCATGGATGTCATCCTGTCCTTTCCATCTCTGGTACTGGCCATGGCCCTGGCGGCCGCTATGGGGCCCAGTCTCAACAACGCCATGATGGCCGTGGCATTTGTGATGATCCCCAAGTTTGCCCGCCTGGTACGGGGGGAGGCCATGGCCGTCCGGGAAATGCAGTTCATTTCGGCCGCCCGGATTTCCGGCGCCGGCAGCACCTGGATCGTTTTCAACCACATCCTGCCCAACTGCCTGAATTCCGTGATCGTGCTGGCTACCCTGACCCTCGGGGACACCATTTTGATCGCGGCATCCCTCAGCTTCATCGGACTCGGTGCCCAGCCGCCGGTTCCTGAATGGGGCGCCATGATCAGCACCGGCAGAAAATTTCTTATGGACCAGTGGTGGTACGCTACTTTTCCCGGTTTGTTCATCCTGGTCACCGTGATCGGATTCAACATTCTGGGCGATGCCTTGCGGGATATCATCGACCCACGGATCCGCAGATAACCGGCATGAATTTACTGGCCATCCGCGATCTCAGCGTCTCGTTCACGAATTACCAGGGAACCGCGTCGGTTCTCGACCGGGTTTCCCTGAATGTGAGGCAGGGGGAGATCTTCGGTCTCGTGGGAGAAAGCGGATGCGGAAAATCCGTGACCGCCCGGGCCATTCTCCGGCTCATCCCGCAACCGCCCGGAAACATCACATCCGGCTCCATCGTCTTTGACGGTGAGGATCTGCTGACTGTCCCGGCCGCACGGATGCGCCGGATCCGGGGCAGCCGGATCTCCATGATTTTCCAGGAACCCATGAACAGCCTGAATCCGGTGTTCACCATCGGCAACCAGATGCGGGAGGTGGTCCGGATTCATCGCAGGCTCGGCCGCCGGGATGCGGACGCCCTGTGCGCAGACATGCTCCGGCAGGTTCAGATGCCGGATGCGGCGGCGGTGCTGGATAAATACCCGCACCAATTATCGGGTGGCATGCGGCAGCGGGTGATGATCGCAACCGCCCTGGTTCTATGTCCCCGGCTGCTCATTGCCGATGAACCCACAACTGCCCTGGATGTGACGGTTCAGGGACAGGTGCTGGCCATTCTCTGCGAGCTGACCCGGGATCGACAGGTTTCCGTCCTGATGATCACCCATGACATGGGGGTGGTGGCCCAGGTATGCGACCGGGTGGCGGTCATGTATGCCGGCCGGATCGTTGAGGTGGCGCCGGTCCGGGAGCTTTTCGCCGGTCCCCGGCACCCGTATACGAAAGGACTCATTGCCGCCATTCCGGATATCGATGGCCGGGAAAACCTTTTGGCCATTCCGGGCACCGTACCCGCACTGATCGATCCACCGCCCGGATGCCGGTTTCACCCGCGCTGTCCGGACCGGCGCGATGTCTGCCGGCAGGTGGCGCCGGAACCGGTTCCGGTTTCTTCCGATCATCGGGTAACCTGTCACGGGGTTTGCGCCGAATGCGCCGGGAAAGGGGAATCATTGTGACGCCGGTGATCGAGACTCAGGACCTTGTCATGCGGTTTCCGGCGGGAAAAGAGTTTCCAGGACGGCGCGCTGCGATGCTGACGGCTGCAGACCATGTCTTTCTGAAGGTGGGGGACGGAGAGACGCTGGGGCTGGTGGGGGAATCCGGCTGCGGCAAGACCACCGCAAGCAACTGCATCCTGCGACTGCTGAAACCTACCGGCGGCAGGATCCTGTATCGGGGACAGGATATCTTATCCATGCGGGAGTCCCGGTTCCAGACCATCCGCGGCCGTCTCCAAATGGTGTTCCAAGACCCCCAGTCCTCACTGGATCCCCGGATGACTGTCCGCAGGATCGTGGGGTATCCGCTCAGAATCCAGAAGGGCGTCAAGGAACCGGAACGGTCCGAGCGGGTGACGGCTGCCCTCTCCGATGTGGGACTCGGACCGGAGCATCTAGACCGCTATCCTCACGAGTTTTCCGGGGGCCAACGCCAGCGGATCGCCATCGCCCGGGCACTTATCACCGGTCCGGAATTCGTGTTGTTTGACGAGCCCACATCCGCGCTGGATGTTTCGGTCCAGGCCCAGATCCTGAACCTGATCCTGAACCTCCAGGAAAAATACGGGATCGCCTATCTGTTCATTACCCACGACCTGGCCGTTGTGCGGCACATCAGCACCCGGATTGCGGTCATGTATCTTGGAAGCATTCTGGAAAGTGCGCCCAGGGAGCGGTTTTTCAAGAATCCCTGCCATCCTTACACCCGTGCCCTGATCGCATCGGTGCCAAGGCCCGATCCATTACGGCGGCAGGAATTGGCCGTTCTGAGCGGGGATGTTCCAAGTCCCCTTCACCTGCCCGTTGGGTGCCGATTCTCTCCCCGGTGTAAGCAGGCCATGGACGTGTGCCGGACAATAGCCCCACCCCATGTCCGCATCGCTCCGGATCACTGGGTGGACTGTCACCTGTACGGCAAGGCGTAACGGTAAACAAAACGAAGAACACCCCTATCAATTCAGAGTGTTATTCGAGATTTTGATAAACATGGCTTTGAGTTTGAATACTTGGTGAAATGGAAACGTGAGATATGAAACTATTGATTTCAGCCGATATTGAAGGTGTCGGCGCAGTTGTCAGACGGGAACACTCCGGGGTCCTGGAACGGGAATACCTCCAGGCCAGGCGGCTTATGACGCAGGAGGTGAACGCCGCCATCCGGGGCGCTTTTGATGCCGGGGCTTCGGAAGTGCTGGTTGTCGATGCCCAC
>AMWB02019470.1_pt2 | contig 14609 bp, 7 predicted proteins | sample 200311 | NCBI WGS metagenome assembly AMWB02 (sample SAMN02737377, study PRJNA173069) | bioreactor metagenome | biome: anode biofilm in microbial fuel cells | place: USA: California | collected 2010-12-16 | reverse complement strand
GAGGTTTTAACCTTATTTGAGACTAATAAATTTGTCTCACGGCTATCAATTTTATGAATGCGTAAAAAGCCAACATTGGAGTTGCAAAGTAAAAAACTCGAGATTACAGCATGCGGATCTTTAGGGATGATGAGTACTTATAGTATGCTGCAATGACGAAGGATGAAGCACAACGCAGACATTGGACCTTTTCGAAGTCATCAAATCTTTAAATCTCTCCATTGTTTTAAAATGGACTCTGGTAAGGATGGTGGTATTGAAACATCCAAAGAGAACAATATTGCCATTATTCATTATATAAATAAAAAGCATTTTTTGTGCCAAGTTTTTTGACATCAGCTATCACATTGCCCATCATTTTGATTTTTATTAACAATCAGTAAAAATGCATTTGAAGTGCTGTCATTAACAGCCATATAAAAATGGTCACATTTAACCAATGGTCATATATGACTTTTTCTGTTTTGAGTGTGATGGGGGGCCTATGATAATAACGGAGAAAAACTTGAATGTTCGGAGAGGTTTGATGGGATGAAAATTTATGGTTTTTGAATATCCAATTTACGTATACGTGCGCGTAAGGTGCCGCGGTCGAGCCCGAGGATTTCAGCCGCGCTGTTTTTTGCTTTTCGCTGTCTAAAGTGGGTAAATCTGGCTCCTCGCTATTTTATATGGGTGACCTTCCCGAAATAGCGAGAAACCATATTTGAAAAGTCAGCAATTCTTGATCTATTCGAGTTATGCTTTCTTGCATATATTGTTGAGTCCGGCGATCTTTAAGGATACGTATGGTATTCATAAGAAAACCGGCCTGTGAATATAATCGTAAAATCTTACAGCGTCCCAATTTTCCCAATATCTTCGGAACCCAGCACCCGGTCGATATTCAGAAGAATCTTGACGTCTTTTCCGATCTTGGCCATCCCCAGAATATAATCCGTGTTGAGTTTCGTCCCAAAAGCCGGGGTGTCCTCAATGACGTCAGCCTTGATATTCAATACCTCGGAAACCGAATCCACCACAATGCCGATATAGAATATTTCTCCAGATTTAAGCGTTTTAAACACCCAAATCTCATTTTGTGGAGCCATAAAACTCAGCATCGATAATAATTAACCCGCTTCACTGGACTGTCACCCAGGAAGCACCCTGACCTACCAAATCGGGACAGTTATAAGCTATCCACATGAATCCATTTTCTCCCCAACCTGTCCCCCATGAATTCTTTAGACGCCATGCCTGCTTTGCGTCGTCCCAGCCACACAGGACAACGCCATGATTGGTCGTGATCCTTCTTCTGTTCGTGTTATAAACGCCACCCGTGTAAGCTTGGAATGTTCTGTCCGCGTAAATCCAAACCGAAACACTCCCATAGGTATAAATCGCATTTTTGATGGCATCCACGGATGGAACATTGTGTCCGTTGGTAATATAACCCCATTGATCGACAGGGGACCATGCAGGGTTGGCGCAGAATATGCAATAGGCATCAGTTGCCGTATATGGGAAGCATGATTCAAGCATGGCCCCCGGGTAATCGTTCATGGAGGGGACCAACATATCGTAAGCAAAACCGCCGCCATTGCAGCCCCACCACAAAGGATTGCATGAAACCAAATGTTGTTCGGAAAGATCATAGGCTACGCCCGTCTTTTTTAATACGGCGGCTTCCACGTTGCCGATGGTTGCAAACGCCCAACAACTGCCGCAGTTACCTTGATCCTTGACGGGTGTATAATATCCAATATAGCTGCTTGGTAAAGAACTTACCGTTTCAGGGGAAAGTTGATTGCCGATCTTTTCTCCTGGTTCAAAAGCAGCGCTAACTGGAGGCACCAAATCGGGTCGAGATCCGCATAGATCTTCCAGTCTGTACTGCATTGCCGGATTGGCTCCCACTGTAAATTTCCAGCCGTTGGCTTTGATCTCGGCACGCATCTGATCAAGAGCAGCCTGGAGTTGTTCTCTGCTCTGAATATTTGCAGTCAGTGGGTCCTGATTGTCAGCCGCAATCACGAAAGGCATAACACCAAAAACAAATAAAAGCGCCCATACTCCCATACCAAATAGCAGTTTTTTCATAATGTCTCCCATCACGTAAAAAGAGCCTTTAAAAATACACAAAATCGATTTGTCCAACCCGACGATTTTATTTCAACATGAAAACGGGGCTGTTGTCAATGCCCTGTGTGCCGTGTTACACTTGCCGAAAAACACACAAGATTAACTTATGCGTACATAAGAGGTTAAAATATCCTGGCAACTGCTTATCGATCAAATGAGATAGGATCATACAAAAACAAAACTTCATGAATTGTATTGATATCCTTAAGAAAACCGGCCCGCCGAAAACTCAAGATTGGGATAACTATGGTTGAGTGGAACCTTTTCCACTGAACACCTCCTCACGGATTATAAATCCACTCTTAAGAAAGTGTCCATAAATTCCTTACCACCTCAGGCACATACAGTCCCCGAAAGCAGGACAAAATCGCCCACTTCCTTTTTAATCGATCAAACTTTACAATGGATAGCCGTAACAGTCGAAGGTCGAGCGCCAGCGCATCCTGACTTTTTCACGGCTGACATCATCTATTAGGAATTTGTTCTTTCGATAGCCTTTTATTGTTTCCAGATACTGTGAGGTACGAATGCGGAACCGATCAAATCCCGGCAATCTCAAGCTATCGTAAATACCTTCGAGGCTCTGCAAAGGATCTCTTTCCAGATCCTCATACTTAAGTTCGTGAATTGCACCTGCTGGAATCAGATGTCTATCCCGTTCAAAAAGGAAGAAGAGTTCCACATACCAGGATAAAATGATCTGATCGATCGTCTCCCGATCAGGCACCTGCAAGTGGCTATGCGCAAAGGTGCTAAGCCAGAGGTGCCTTGTGGACAGATACACATCGTAAGGGTTCCTGACGATATGAATGAATTGTGCGCCTGGGAACAGTGTCAGCAACATTGGGATTCTGCCCATGTGTGGCGGTGATTTCAGCAAGATGCGTTTGGGGTGCTTCCAAAGGCAGAGCTTCTTGATGTAACAGGTCAGGGCATCCTTCCAGCTCTCCAGTGCGTCGGGTTGAAGCGACTTAGGATCCAACGCTGTATGGCCAGCATTTTCCGTCATTGGGAACAGGATCCGTATGTAGGGCGATATGCCACATAGAGCTGCAACAGCGAACTCATCCTCGTGAGGCGTCGACGCTCGAAACGTCACATTGTCCATCGGTCGCGTGTTTGGAACCAGCCAATTGAATACCCTGCAGCCGTCCTCTTGGCTGTAACAATAGTGGTGTGGAAATATCGCCTGATAGGTACTGGGAAAATCGAAATTCTCATCCTGGCTCATCAGATGGTGTAGGTGCGTTGTGCCGCTTCTCATGTGCCCAAGGATGAACAGAGGGGGCTTTTCGATGCAGGCACCTTCAAGACGTGATTCGTAACAGGGCTTTTCATATCGCGAGAGTACCGAATTCAAAGCTCCCATGAGGAGGAGAAAACCAAGGCGACTAAAACATTTCCGATCCACTTTGAAGTGATTCCGTTTCAAAACGCGCATCAGCATACCTATCCGCATGCCTGGAATAATCTGTAACGGCGCCAACCATCTGTTTTCTTTTTCGACAGTTCTATTCAATTCGATAATAGACATCCAGAGAACCTTTCACTAAAGATATGGTGCCTTTCGATCGACCGGTATCCAGTTTCAGCAAAACGAGACATTCCCCGAAAGCATGCTCATGAAGCTTCCCCCGCTATGATGGCAAAAAGACTACGGCATCAGCATAAAAACCAGTTCATTCTAAGCTTCTTAACGGCCATGAGTACCGCACCATCCCAGTCTACCGCACGGGCGTCCCAGGTGATCCCGTCATCATCCTGATCCCGCATGCGAGCTTCGAGGGTAACTTCTTCTCCATCCGAGCACTTGCGCCGGAACAGCATCTCACCGATGCGTAACGGAATCATGGACCGCTGTTCCGCCTGGTCTCTCATGATGATATGAAAGTTCACCAGCTGAAGAAGAGCTTCCAAAAGATACGGAGAATACTGGTAGTTTGTTTCTCTCGGTGCTTTGAAGTCTGCCAGGGCGTGATAAACCATGCGGCCTCTGATTGCTCTTGGAGCGGTGCCGTCCAGGGTTTCTATCACACGATACCGGTTCTTCATATCGCTTCGTTCTTCATACCACTTGATCACCTCTTCGTGATCCATGGGCCGGGTATCGAGTTCTTCCATTTTGACGGGAAAATCGACCGGGTCCTCGTCGGTCTGTGGCATTGCCCCCAATAGAACAAGGACTTTGTATCCCAGGTTCATTCGCTCAACAGGTCTGCCTGAGGGCGAAATTCCTTTTGACGAAAGGAATCCCTCGCAGACCACTTCATTGGCTTTCCACGACTGTGTCCTGCAATGAACCTGCGCATGTCGCGTCACGCCGGGGGGACATTCGATCATGTCCAGGAACTGTGCCTCTCTAACCCCTGTTACCTTCAGCGTCGGATGCAGTATCCTGCACGCTTCCATGAACCATTCGAGTGCCATGATAGCGGAGACGAGTGGGTGTTTTATGAACTTGAACGGCTTGTGATCCGAAATCCATAGATCGTTCTCTGGATTAAAATCCCTCTCGGCAACAAAGTCGGCCGATTGGAGGCTTAAATTCGACACGCAGTCAATGAGCGGAAAGCTCTTGCCATCATAAAGCATGCCATTAGACTCGATGCCGCTGTTGTACCTAAAATCATCGGCCTTGAGGCACACTGATTTTACATCGGGAAGTGAGCGCATAAAGAGCACCCAAACATCCTCCGGCGGCCCCAGAAAGAGCTCCCGCAAAAATAGGTGCGAAAGTTCATCGACATGGATGTAGGCCGCGTTCATGAACTTCATGATGGATTTGATATCCGGGTTTTCCGCCATTCCGGCGCCATCGATCGGGGGCAGCATGAATGCCTTGAACAGGATGTCTTTATGAATGCCGCTCCAATAGGACATCAGGGCGCTCATTGCTCTGTTTCCACAAGCGTAATTCACCTGGCCGGGGTTGCCCTGAATGCAGGCTGCGGAAGAAAGACAGGTAAAGAACTTCAAGGATTCCCTCGTTTGCTCAAAGAGGCGCCATGCACCGATCAACTTCACCTTTACGACTGCGGAAAAGTCCTCGGCAATCATATTATTCATAAAGCTGTCCCGTAAGATTCCCGCACCATGGACGATGCCGGTGATTTTACCGAACTGCTTCTCAATCGCGTGCACGACTGAAGAGACACTCGCCGGATCGTTCACGTCCCCCTGGAAATACTCGGCATGAATCCCCACATCTTTGAGGGTGATGAGGGTTTTAATGATGTCCTGGCTTCGCTCAAGCCCCTTAGGCGCTTCTCCAGTGGCCTCTTTGTTTGCGGATTCGGTGTCATTTAGATTTGGCTCCGGAAGGGTGCGTCCCATAAAAGCCATCTTGCAGCCGTAAGGAACGAGGCTGCGCGCCAGAGAGGGCATTATTCCTGAACATCCTCCCGTGAAGAGGATCACATCACCACCTCCAAGCTTTAGACGAGGTTCCTCATTAAAAATGATGGGTGCAATCTCTCCTGCAAGGGTGAATGTTCGCTCGCTTTCAAACGAGGATTCAATGTATTTCTGGCTCCTGTCGAGCGCTCCTCGAATCACATTCCGTATGTCCGCTTCCCCCCTTACCCGCACAGTCCGGAAGAGGACATCCGCAAACTCATGGATAGCACTCAAAAAAAGACCTATCAGTCCTTCCATAAGTAGCCTTGAGAATCCCCAAAGCCTATCTGAGAGGTTGACGAGAACCACAAACTTTTTGTCCGGGGAACCAAGAAACGTCTTGATCAAGGAAAAGAAGCCCTCCAGCACCAGGGAAACGTCTTCAATAGAACGTATCCTGGTTTCAAGCGAATTGTCGAGAACAACAACAAGTCCTGCCAGGGATTCTATTTGGCGAATAACATCAGCTGCCAGACAAGAGCCTTGGGTTGTTCGAATATCGAATGCTTCGCGCCTCACATCCTGGCTCTCTTCGATGAAAACCATGGGAAAGATGCTGCAACCATAGTCCCGCCTGAGCACATCGCCCACCCGCTTGTCAATCTCCGTAACGCTGCTGGACGAGAGCACCACGACAGAATCGAGCGGCGTGAGTTCCACAGGCTCCACTGTGGCACTTTCCACAGCGGTCTCTTTGAAAATCACCCGTTTTATGGGCAATTTTTGAGCCTCTTCCCCGATTTGGGATATGCCATCGGACTCGGGATCGGCAGGAGCTCCTTTCGGGGACTTCCTTGACTGATTCCGTGTCATCACTTTGGAGATCCTCTCTGCAATGTCCTGGATTGTGCGTGCGTCCCTAAAGTCTTCAAGCAGAACCTTTATCCCGAAGTGGCCTTCCACAGTGTCCATGATTACTGGAAGGCGGCTGGAGCGAATGGAAAGGTCCTCACGAAGGTCCATGGTAGGCTCGATTTCACCCCGTTCGTAGCCTGTGACTCCCATGATGATGCGGATCACAGCTTCAGTTACATCTTCGACGCCAGCCGATCCAGGCTCAGTGAGAACTTCCTGCTGAAGATCCGAAAAAGATGCCGGTGTCCCAGTTGTTGCAGCGTCTATTCCTTCCTGCCCTGCAACGGGAACGAATATTGGCGTCTGAACATTTCCCAAAGCGGGAAACCTACGGCTCAAAATCGATTCCAGGCGCTGCTCCGGAAAGGATGGATCGTATTCGGCACGGATGGCTGATAGAATGCCTGGCTTCAGAAATCTGCCGAAGCTTTCCAGGATAAAAGAGACTGTCTGTCTGTAAACAATAGCTTCCAAGGCATCGGAAGATGGCTGCGCAGGTTTGATGTGCGTCCTGGCATATTCAGATTTGACTGGTTCGACTGCTTTTCTCGTTCCGGGTAAAGACATGAAGCGTACAGTGCCCAGGATAGGCAAATTGCCGCGTGCGTAAAGCTGTGCAAGTCCGATCTTGAAAGTCAGGGACTCGGCGGACGGCATGCACGTCGGAATACATTCCGCTTCAGCGATGTTGTCAAGGATCAAATCACTGAGAATCTCCCGCGGACCTACTTCTACGAAGAGGCGAATGCCGAAATCATTCCAAAGGGTATTCACATTCGCCATCCAGTCAACCGGAGATTCCAGATGGGCCATGATGATTCGTTTGATTTCAACAGGATCGTCGGGGAACTGCTCCCTTGTCGTGTTAGAAACAACGGGAATTCTGGGTGCATGAAATTCAATACCTGTTATGAACGCTTCCAGTTCATCATGAATGCACCGCATAACGGGCGAGTGAAAGGCCATGCTCACCGGCAAAAGCTTGCTGCGATATCCATTGCTCTTTAGCTCGGCACATAGGAGATTGATCTCTTCGGTATTTCCGCCTACCACGAATTGGCGGGGTGAGTTAATATTGGTAAGGAATACTTCCCGCCGCCTGGTCATAAAATCCTGAATCACATCCATAGGGGCGTCCACAGCCATCATTGTACCAGGATCTATGTTCATTGCGCATGCCTTGTCCATGCACACAGCCCGCTTATTGACAATCCTGAAGCCGTCTTCAAACGAGTAAACTCCGGCCAGGCAAAGGGCGGTCAGCTCTCCCAAACTGTGCCCAGCCAGAGCGGCAGGACGTATTCCCAGAGACCACAGATACTGAGTCATGGCATATTCCATGGTAAACAAAGCCGGCTGTTGCCACCGGGTCTTTTGAGCATCTTCCTCGCAGTTGTGGAAAATTGAATGCAACAGGTCGAATTCAGCAACAGAAGCAGCCCGGTCCATCCATTCTTTTATAATGGGAAAAGACTGATACAGTTCATGGCTCATTCCGGCATAATGGGAGCCTTGCCCTGGAAAGATAAGGGCAAGCCTGGGAGCCGGCTCCTCGACCGATAGATGAACCCCTTGACGGGCAAGAGCCTTCAGCCTTTTTGACGTCACCGGCCCCCCGTTTCCCAGGGATTCGGCCTTCAAGATCAACTCGTTAGCCGACGCTCCGGATTCCGCCAGTATGGCCAACCTGTAAGGCCGTCCGGAGATTTCAGTTCTGAAAAGAAAAAGCCCTTCGGGCAAATCTGCCGGCTCATGCCGAGCTTCGGATTGTATCGGGGACACGAGAACGGAATCCTCCTCATCGTTTGTTTGTTCGAGCTGCACAACATAATTGGAGCCGCCAAAACCAAAGGCATTCACCTGCATGCGCCGCGGTCTCCCCTCTTTGCGTGTCCATGTTTCCGGCTCGGGAAGAATAGCCAAGCCGGAGCCCTGAAGCTCGTTTCCGGATCAGGATTTCTGTAATTGAGAGTCGGCGGAAATATCCCCGCATTCATTGCCATCACACCACGGATCAGACTGTTGACACCTGAAGCGCCCAGAGTATGACCAATCTGTGATTTAAAAGATGTGAGCACGGTCTTACGATTGGATTGGAAGAAAGACTTCAGCGCATGCACCTCTTCGACATCACCTTGCCGGGTAGCCGTGGCATGACATTCAACAAGATCGACACATTCGGGGCCATAAGGTAGATTCACGAGGGAAGCCCTGATGGCAATTTTCTGAGTGATACGGGAAGATTCCACCATGCCAAGATGGTTATTGCTGGCGCCCATGGATGTAATGAAAGCGTGAATCCTGGCTCCATGGCTCCGAGCGATGGATTCCCGCTCAATCACGATCATGCCTCCCCCTTCCCCGAGCACCATGCCGTCACGGTCAAAATCAAAGGGCCTGCTGGCTTGATGCGGCGGGTTCTCCGCACCGGATATACCCGCCAATGCGCCTAAAGCGGAAAATTCAAGGAAGTGCATCGGGGTGAGGCGTTCTTCCGCACCCCCTACAATCGCAGCGTCGATCACGCCATTTCGAATCATCTGATAAGCGCTATACAACGCTACAAGGGAAGTTGCGCATGCAGCCGAGACTGAAAAGCTCGGACCCATGAACCCGAATTTATTGCAGATGAATCCGCCTGCCGAGCAATTTAAGCGCCCCAAAAGCGTTGTGTCGTCAATTGCCATGCGGCCCGCTTTGATTTCTTTCTCAACTGCGGCTTGCAGCTCCGGAGAAAGATGAACCACGCGATTCACCGCTCCCATGATCTTGTTTATGGATGCGCGGATAATGACATCCTGCAGCGTAGCCGCGGCTTCCCCGGAATTTTGGGAAATGAGCACAGCGATGCGTTCACGGGGGATATCGGTTTCAAGAAGTCCGGATTCCCGAATCGCTTTCGATGCAAGCCAAAGGGTAAGCCTGGTGGAATTCGTCATGGTACGGAAATCCTGAGGTGGCACGTCGATATCCTTGCGACTGACGTCTATGTTCTGGAATGCACCGAATTTGCAATAAGTTTTTTCCGGCATTCCCGGTCTTGGATGGTAAAAAAGCGCATGATTCCATCTGTCAGAAGGCACATATCTGATGCCGCTCTCCATATTCAAACTGCCTGCCCACACGTCTTGCGGGCTGTTACCGAGGGAATTAACGACGCTCATTCCCGTAATAGCGATGCGCTCGCTCCGGTTATTTCGCATGGTGGCCATGGCGACTTTCGCGGAGACACGAGCGCCATGATCCTGGATCGCCTCTTGAGTGAGAGGACCCGTAAAGGGCAGACCATCGGCGAGAGGGCCTTCCGCCAACTCCATATGCAGCTCTCCAGCGGACTTTACCCTTTGGATCGTTCCCGCAGCCGCACCGCTCATGAATTGACCCTTATCAATACATGTGGCTTCGTTAAGGATAGAGCCATCCACGCAATTGACGCCCCGAGCCGCGACACAAAGACTGCCTGCGCTCAGGGCTTCTATTTTGCGGCGAAACGAAGTCTCATCCTCCTTTTGGGAAACAAAATCGCGCTCAAGCGAACAAATCGTATCAATTGTTCGCGTTTTGAGAGACCTGACCCTCAACCCGGTGGCTGCACCTGTAACGATGGTCGAGCCCGGTTCCGATTCGAGAATCATCTTTTGATAGAGTGGGCGAAGAGAGCCTGTTTCGATGATGTCCGAGACGGCAAGATACGCAGTCCCCATCTGGACCGCTTCCGCGCCAAGCATGGCAGCCATAAAAACAGTTTCGCGGTTGCAAACTCCGCCGGCAAGGATGATCCTTCGGCCTTCAAACAATGCAGGGTTCCGAAATTTCAAATCCAGGATCACCTGCGCCCATGTAAGAGTTGTATAGTGTCCCACATGACCGCCTGCTTCGCTGCCTTCACAAATAACAAAACGGACTCCCTTTTCAAAAGCGAGCCGCAGGAGCTCTTCATTGGGAGCGATATATATGGTCTCTATACCAGCCGATATGAGATCCGCCGCATGAGAAGGCTCGCCCGCCGCAATAACCGCAAAACGGGGCCTGGTGCGTTTGATCCACGCCAGTTGCACATCTCGAAATGGATTCTCGTTCAGGGTAATGATATTCACAGCGTAGGGGAAATCACCCATTATCCGTGACAGATTCCCAAGTCTCTCCTCAAGTGCGTTTTCATCCATCATTCCCAAGGCAATCGTGGCCAATCCGCCAGCTTCGGCAATGCGCTTTGCAAAGCCCGGATTGTCGGTAATCCAGGTCATGGCCCCCTGAATAAAGGGATAACGCACACCCATTTCCCGTGCCACTGAACTGTTTGCGAATGCACTAACGGCTTTGGGAGCATTCGCCAAATGCTTGCCAATTTGTTTAATAAACCTGGCAATAGCGGTTTCGGTCCCGGTGCCGTACCTGTTCACGAAGGACGAGGCAAAAGAAGCCTCAATTCCTATGGCAATAAGCGCGTCACGACCGAACACGCCACGGTGGGGCGGCGTCAACTGGCTCAGGATCCTTTCGCAGAATTCCCTTTGTTTTGCTTTCGTGATTTCAGAGCCGCACAGCAAGTTTGCAAAGTCTTTCAGCTCCTTTACCGCCCTAGAATTTCCCTTGTTGAACAGACGGCATGGTGTCCCAAGGCTCAATCCTGCAAGATCCGTATGATCTGGTTGCAGATTGCCGGCCTTGTTGCGAAAATCTACAGAGGCTGTGAAAAGATCCGTAAACCAGTGCACGCTCTCGAAAACGATGCGTTTTGCTCCGATTGCAAGAAACGCAGCCGCAGCCTCGGCAAAAGCCACGCCCCCCCAGATGGCAAGACCTGGAGATTCATCCCTATCCTGAATCATTTGCCTCACGGCAGCGTAGAGAATGAAAAGCGTTTCACTTCCAACAAAGCCTGACGCCTCGTTTCCCTTGAGTGCTATGACGCTGATTTTCGAATGATTTTCAACAATATTTCGAATAAGTGGCACGCTCCCTATGATGGGAATGATGGTAAATTCATCCGACAGCTCGGAAATCTTTTCCAGGAGTGCCCCGGTATCCGCCACGAGCGCCTCATGAAGTTCCACCCATACCGTGGTTACGTTTGTCTTCCTGAGAAAGTCAGGTAAGGAAGGGTCGAGCATGGTATCGGCAGAAAGCTTCAGCTCCACTGCATCCGAAGCGGTATTGGCTTGAAGGAGCGCTCCAGTACTGTCAGCGGCATCTATCCCAGTCAGGTCGAATACCGCTTTCACCCCGGTACGCATTGCCGTCTCAACAACCGCGCAAGAGATGTGCTCCGGGAAGAACAGAAAGCCGATCGCAGGTCTATTAAATTCACCAGTCATTAAACGCATTTCATACCATCAATGATTCATTGTTGGGCAGTCTCTCATAGCGTTTCATTCGATTCGGTAAAGCCGACTGAAACACATAAAGTATCTGGTAACGGTTCGCCGAATATCGGGTCAGACCGGCATACTGCAAACCGGATAAAAGTTATTAACTAGCATCTTAACACCCATTTTGTAAATCAAAAAAGACGCCAACTTCTGAAAATTGTTTAAAAAGTGTTTTTATATGCGACTCCATGGAGTATATTCGGGTAATCGAGACGATTTCTCTTAAGTGGGATTTGCTTGTCTCTATTTTACGGGGAAGGAAGAAATAATGAACGGGCTGATGAAGGTGCTGCTAACCGGGGGAACCGGTTTTCTTGGGGAATATCTCCTGGCTGAACTTTTGGAAAGGGGGCATACTGTCTGGGCTCTCTATCGAAGTGAATCCAGGCAGATGGACACAATCCGTTTCCTGGGCAATCTGGGGTTACCCCGTAACGCCGACAGCCTTCATTGGTTCAAGTGCGAGGTTCTAGAACTTGATGTGCAGTGGGATAAACTGTGTCAGCAAAATCCCGGAATCGATCAGGTGAATACGCTGCTGCACAGTGCCGCCTCCACCCGACTTCATATGGACAAATTCGGAGAGCCCCTGAGAACCAATCTTGGCAGCGCAAAGGTCCTGATCCGACTTTTAAAGCGCGTTCCCATGCAAGTCCATATTATCAGCACGGCCTATGTATGCGGCCTGGTTCAGGGTGCCTTAATTCGGGAGCTTAACCATCCGCAAGGCGATTTCGTAAATGTGTATGAAGAAAGCAAATGGGAAGCTGAACAGCTTTGGCACGGAAAGGCCACCCTGCTGCGGCCATCGATCATTGTGGGGCATTCCGAAAATGCTCGCTGCAAATCCTTCACCGGCTGGTATATCTTGTTCCAGGCATTGCATCTTCTTGACCGGTTAATGCACGAAAGTAAAGACTCAAACAGACTGAATCTCGATATAAATCTACCGGCTGACTCCCATGCTACAACCAACATCGTACCTGTGGATTACGTTGCCAGGGCGGTAGTGGCAATAATTGAGTGCTCGGATAATCACAACAAGATCTTTCATCTTACGCACACGGATCCCCCAAGTCATCAGTGGACCATGAACTATATTTGCAAACGGTTCAACCTGGGTGGAATCCATTTTGCCGGAGCCGGGACTCCAATTACTGAGCCACGCAATTTAACAGAGCGCATGGTTTGGCGCCAGATGAAGACAATCTTGTCCCACTTTTCCAATAATCCTATATTTGACCGTACCAACACAGGTCGTGCCTTGCCACATATAATAGTTCCGCCAATTACTGAAGATAGAGTGACCAAACTTGTGGACTATGCCATTGCAAGAGATTGGGGTCAAGGCTCGATCTGATTTGGTTTGTTGCTAAAGCAGTCCGGGCATAATTGCGCAACAGTAGCTGCAAATGAGGCTCATCACTGTTTTGTATGGGTGATCCACTTTGAAATATCAAGGATACTTGCATATAAGCATGAGTCTGGCCATCTTTAATGATACGGATGGTATCATTGATTTTCCTGCCCCACAGATCCCAGCAGCATATTTCTAAATTATCCCAAAATACCCTATGATAAAACTGTCCTGCCTGTCAAATATTTGATGCATTTCGGATTTCGTTCGTGATCTTCAGAATATCTCGTATCTGCTCCTCAGTGAATCTCCGTTTATCCCCAACCCTCCCAGGCTCTGGATACCATCCATTTCGTAAACGATACCTGAATGTATCAGGGTGCATTCCAAGCACTTGACAGACATCGGATGTCGTGTATAGTTCCTTCACAGGCAGTCCGAGATCGTTTTTCAGTGGTTGAATTATCTTCGAATAAGGTGGGTTTATTGTCAAAATCAAGGAAAAATGGGGAGGTGGCAAGAGACGGGTGGCAAGGTGAAGAAGATGGCGCTTTTGCTCTTTACAACTCCCTGGGCGGGAATTCTTTCCGCCATGTGTTTTGGCGTTATGGTTTCATGCCAGACCCCGAAAATTCACGGCGGATATCCTCCATCCGGCTGCGATTCTTGCCAAGGTCCGAATAACCCAGACGCGAAGCCGAGCGAATCTGGATGACCCGCTGCTCCCGATCCAGCAGGAACTCGCCGTCATCCACGAACAGGGTCGTGCGGAATTCAACCCGCAGATAATTCGGGCTTTCAGAAATGATTGTTGTGTCGCTTCGGCGCGCAAGGGTCTGCTTCAGACGCTCAAAAGCAGCTTGAGATTCGTCGTTGAAGGCTATCGGCGCGATTCGGTGTTTTTCATCCGCCGCCAGGCTCGACACGCAATTGGGCGATTCGGGACAGGCGGCAAGTCCGCCATCCCTGACCCCGAGATTGTTCGGACGTTCCCCGGCACAGGCGGCCAGTATGCTCGATAATATACTCATGATCAAGACCCCTCGAAACTTTTTTGTCATGGGCTGCCGCCTTTATTCAATACGGTGAATTGTTTTCGCCGCGTCAGCCACTTTTCAAAACTCACCACCCAATGGGAGATAAGCCCCACGGCCATAATGCGCAGCCACGAATCGTAGCCGATGGGCGCCGTGTGGAAAAGGCGGTTCATCAGGGGCAGGTATGTGAAAAGCAGTTGCAAGATAACCATGAACGCGATGCCGACAATAACCAGCTTGTTGGAGAGCAGTCCCACCCGTAAAAAGGAATGATGGAGCGAACGGCAATTGAGAAGGTAGAAACATGAAATCACGGAAAATACATTGACGGTGACGGTTCTTGCCACGGCATCGCCCGCCCCGGTCCATTCCTCCAATTCAAACAGACCGAAGGCCGCTGCCATCAGGATCACACCGATGATGAGAATCCGACGAATGAGCGCCCCGGACAAAATAGGGCTGGACGGA
>AMWB02164803.1_pt1 | contig 14614 bp, 12 predicted proteins | sample 200311 | NCBI WGS metagenome assembly AMWB02 (sample SAMN02737377, study PRJNA173069) | bioreactor metagenome | biome: anode biofilm in microbial fuel cells | place: USA: California | collected 2010-12-16 | reverse complement strand
TTGCGGTTCCTCCGGCCCAAACTACTCCATTCGCTCCGGATGGCCAGGTGCAGGGAAACTCTGTGGTATTGTTGGCATGAGTCATAATTAGCGTCAGATGGCAGGGAAGCGGCGGAGCAGTGAAGGTGAAGTTGCAGGTATCATTATATACCAGCGCCTGGACATTCCCCGCAGTCCAGTCGATGGTGACTGCATTGGATGAAGGTGTATTGCTAGGAACGGCATCGTATCCTGCCGATTTATTGAACGTAGCAGCATCAACCACTACATTTGCCCCGGCTATTGTCACAACATTTCCTGCTTGGGTAATGGTTGCATCTCCATTATCCCAGTTAATCACGCCACCTTCAGCCAGGAACAAATTACTGAATTGCGCTGAAGCAGTCCCCAGATAAGCTCCATCAGTAGCATCCGGGACAAATCCAGTATTCGCCTGGATGGTTGTGCCAATAATGGAATTCGGTGTTGTAGCTCCCAGAGATCCATTGAACGGACCTGTGCGCAAATCATCATAAGTGGCTATCCCTACTCCATTAACCTTGGTAGTATCCGACCACTCAAGAGCACTGGCTGGAAGTCCGGATATTGCATTTTTTACAATGTCGGTTATGCGGCCTTTTGCATCAACGGTAATGGTCAGGGTAGTATCTGCGCTACCGTAGGTGCCAACTTTTGAATTAACCGTTGCAAGAGTCGTATTCACAGGAACACCTGTGATCCCGCTGCCGGTCACATCACCGGTTAAAACAATGCCGTTATCAAAGACGGGAGCTTCAGTGCTTACTTCTACCTTGGTATAGTCCAGGTAAAAACCGGAATGACTACCGCCTGATTTGATGAACCGGAATACCAGCTTATCGTACTCGCCATGATTCCAGGTAAAATCATTCAGATCGATCGTGTAGGTTTGCCAGGTGAGTATCGATTTATTGATGCTGGTCACCAGGGCGCTGGAAGCGGCCAGGCTTCCATCATAAAACTGAACGATCAGGTTGTCGCCCCTGCTCATTACCGCCTTCAGCTTGATGGCAAACGACAGCACATCGTACTGATCGGCCAGGATCGTAGCTCCATTGGTGAAGATGATCTCATCGCCGCTGGTCACGGTTCCGACATTAGCGCATTTGGTTCCCAGGTAGGGGCTGGTGACCGAAGCAAAATCGACGGTCACTCCGGAAGCGGATCCGGTCCATTCGATATTCTCATTGTAGATGATCTCCTGGTCATAGATCTCTTCAAATGTAGTTGTGCCTGCAGGAACGTAAATCTGCGTGAGCTCGAGCTGCGTGGTAGGGTCAACCTGTGGCTTTGCCGGATCTGCCGAAGGTACCCCCTCGATGACAGAAATTGTGGTATCATTCGAAGCCACCACGATATCGATCCGGGGATCCGTCGGATCGCCGGAGCTGATCAGCAGCGTGATGCTGGGCGTGTAGTACATATCTCCGTAGATGAAATACAGGCATGGCTCAGCGATGAACGTAGTATCTGATAGCCAGGTAACCTGGCCACCGGACATGATCCCGTGAGGCTTAATCAATTTTGTAACCGTATCCCAGGCTGAATTCACCTCGTATCTCAAATACTCCACAGGAAACTGGGGATGATCGGTAACCTCAATATCATGAACATAGCAGGTATTGATGAAAACGGTATCGCCATTCAGGCGCGTACCGGAATTCATCACCGGGTCACATTCATAAGAAACATAAATGCCGGCACCCAGGATCAGGGTATCGGTTCCGATAAAAAGCGTATCGCCGCTCATCGAGACAGGGATATCAGCCAGGGCAGTCTGCAGGTACTGGAAATCAATTTTCTTAGTCACTCCGCCCTGTACAATGAGAAACAAATTCCCATTCGCGGCAGTGGTAGTAGCAGGAAGTTCAGAGATGCGCTGGCCGAATAGTATTGGAGAGGTAATTAAAAGTAGTATCGTAAGAATCTTTTTCATGAGTTAGGCATATAAAGGTTCACCGTTTTCATTCAGAAGCACTTCAAAGTTCTCGGCCAGCAGGGGCATAGCGGTGTAATCGCCCGAATAAACCGGATCCTTGAACGCGTATTTATAGTTGATCTCCAGGCTGTGGAGATAATTGTCGTCGTCTTTCAGGTCCTTCTTCTCATCGGTCAGGATGATGGGGAACTTGTAATCGCCGATGATCTCATAGACTTCGCAGGAGATCAGCAGCTCGCGCAGCCAGAGCCGCTGGGCATAGGTAAGCCATCCGGTGTTGATCGTAAACACGCTGCGCTCCAGGGCCTGCATCTGCTGCTGCAGGCTGAAGTTTGCCGAATTGCGCTCCTGGATCATCCGCTCGTATTCGTTCACGGCTGTTTTCCGGCCGGTTGCCCTGAGGGTATCATATCCGCCGAATGAATTCCGGAACAGGAAGATCCGCTCATTGCGGTAGGATTTGGTCTCCAGGATAAAGGTCCTTACCTGCGACTGCACGTTTCCGGCGTCATCCTCCAGCCAGATCTCGTATTTCTCGATCGGCTTTGAGTTGGGGTTGAACTTGGTGAAATCGATCTGGCTGTAGCCGACCATGAACTCATACACCTGGTACTGGCTCACCGGTGTGATGGTCACCAGCTCGCCGGTGGAGCTGGTGCCGTCGGTAAAATAAACACGGATATGGGTTTCAATCGAGCTGATCGAATTGAACACCAGGAAGAATAGCTTTTCGGGCTGGGTCAGGTTGATGATCTTGCTGACCGGTTGCCAGGTGAGGAACGATTTGTAGGTGGTGATGAAATCGGTCAGGGAAAAATCGATGCCGTTCAACGCGGCCACCATCTTGTAATCGAAGCCGCCCAGGATGGCGCGGTACGTGGCCGCTGAACTCAGCCGGTGGATCAGATCATCGTACAGCTCGGCATGGGAGATCCGGTACTGCTTGATGAATTCCTGCCTTTGTTCGTGGTAAGTCTCCGGGACTTCGGGCCAGCAGAACTCGGCAGTCAGTTCGGGGGTGAACAGGTCCTGCAGGAAAAAATCAGCCTGATCGTTCAAATCGGGTGCGATCCGGTCTTCGCAGAGATGGATCCAGTCCGATCCGTCGAAAAGCTCGGTGATCAGGATGATCTCAAAACCTTCCCGGGCTACCTGGTCCACGCCGGCCACGGCAGCGATGGCCACGTTGCTCAGGTTCTCAAAATCAACGGTACAGCTGTAGTTGGTTCCGGTTGCTTTAGCCGTCAGAACGATCGTGTCGTCATTGAGATCGGTCACGCAGTCGAAATGATTCTTCAGGTAATAATTGCGCATCAGGTCCTCGGCAAAGTTCTGCAGCCAGTTGTCTACCGGTTCCCCTCCGGAGGCGGTCCGGATCTGGGTACCCGAATCATCCGGCACGGCAGCCAGCCAGAACTGGAGCGAAACATCACCGTATTCGAGCGTAAAAGTGTTTCCGACCGTGGTATCAATACCGGTAAATGTAAATGTGAGCGTGGCGGCGCTTCCGGCTGTGCTCAGGCGATTATTCGTCTGCAGCCTGACCAGGATTTCATTTCCGATCGGGGCAACAGCAGCAGGCGGGGTTATGACGGTGAGTGACATGAGCGCAAATTTGAATCATCATTCATAAAAAATAAAGGACAGAATTAGCTCCTCAAACTGACCTGTTTCCGGAGTGCCTGGTAATCGTCCGACACTTCGGTGTGTGTCTTCATATATTGCCCATCGGCCACCAGGGTAGCGCCGATGCCTTTGTTCAATTGGTCGTTCAGGCGCTTGATCTCGGTGGCCTGCATCATCATGATCTCGTAAAACTCTTTGGGCAGCGATTTCTCGGTAACGGTTTCCCGGGTTACCGATGCGGGATAGCTTCCGGATGCGTACTGAGGCATCCGGGCCGCGTTGATGGCCTGAAGTACCTCGGGATAATTGATCTGCAGGTTGCGGGTCGTGTAGGGATCGATGATGATCTCCGGTTTTTCCCCGACCAGGATAGCCGGTGAGTTGACCAGGCCGGTACCGGGTGAGTCAATGACTTTAGCGTTGTACTTTTTCCCGTCCTGGGCGCCCAGAACATCATAACGGCCCATGGCATATTGGGGAAGAGGGGTAGTGGCGATCTTGGCTATTTCAAGGCCGCCGGCGACACCGACCAGGGCGGCCAGGATCAGGTTGAGCGGCCAGGGATTGTTCAACATCTTGACGATACCAGCCGCCGTGTTCACGATCGCGTTCATCAGGGCGATCTTCTTTTCACGCTTGGCCGCTTTCAGCGCAACCTCCTTGCGCTTGGTATCCAGATCTTCCTCCAGCATGGCCGATCGCTCGTTGTACTCTTCCTGGGTAATGATCCCGGTATCAAGCTGTTTTTGCAGCAACTCCTTTTTGGAGTTGATATCTGCTTCGTAACGCTGCAAATCCTGCTGATCGAGGTTGTTTTTGATGGCATAGAACGAGCTCCATGCATTGGTGAGCGCACCGACGGCACCAATCACATCTTCAATGGCAAATTTTCCTGCCATGATGTTATTGACCAGCGTTTCCCAGTTCTCGCTCGACATACCGAAAATATCGACGTTGGCCTTCTTTTCAGCGACCACTGCAGTGGATGCTTCCTGGCCGCCACCGCTTGTAAGCTCCGACATCTTAATGCCCAGCTCGCTCAGCATCAGTTTCACTTCATCGATCCTGAGCTTCAGCGCTTCCTTTTGCTCATCGGTCAGCAGCTTTTCATCGATGCCGGTCAGTGATCCGCCATCGACGGTCTGCTGAAGTTCAGCCATGAGCGAAAGCAAGAAGTTTTGCTGACGCTCCAGCTCTTCTTTCTTGAATTGCTTCTCAAGTTCAGCCTTCGCTTTTTCATCGTTTCCTAACGCGGCCATCTCATTGTTGTGAGCGGTCTGGCGCAGCATGGTCTGCTGATCGAAATTCTTCTGGTTTTCAAGGAGATCATCCGAATAAGCCTGGTCGTTGATCTTCTTTAAATTCTCGATATGCTGCCGCTCAAGTACCCTGAAGGCTTCCTGGTGCTGTTCCGTCGAATTCCTTTTTGATTCTTCAAAAACATCTGCATCCTTCAGCCGCTGTTCATACGCCAGGTTCTCCTGATCGATCAGAGATTTGCTTTCGTTGATGATCCGCATCCGGAATTCGGCTTGCTGATCCAGGAGCTTATCGATGCCGCCGGAGCCGGAGGCAATACCAGGTGTAGTGGTGGTGGTTCCATTTTCATCAGCAACTGGTTTTCCTCCCGGAATAGGAGAAGGAGCAGCAGATGAAGTATTGCCCATAATGCTCTTGTACTGATCCTGGTATTTGGCCAGAGCATTGTTCGATTCATCGATCAGTTCCTTTTCAGCATTGAGCTCAAAGGTGTACATTTTGGCCGCATCGTACAGGTTGGTGGTATTCAAGAAGGTCTTCTTCTGACTTTCATTGAATTGTTTGGTCAGGTCAAACATGGCCTGGTACCGGTCGATGGTGCTCATGTCCGACGTCAGTATCTCTTCGGCTCTTTTTCCCATTTCTTCATCAAAGCGGGCCATGTATTCTTTTTGCTCCAGCAGCGCTTTATTCAGGGTGAATTCCCGATCGCTGCGCTTTTCGATCTGCTTGCCGAGTTTCTCATTGATGTCGTTTAGGTCTTCCTGTGCCCGCTGGATGGCGATCTTTCGGATGGCTTCTTCATTGTATTTCTGCAGGTTTCCCCGGAGCTTCTCCAGGTTGATGTTTTCCTTATCGAGGCCTTCGACGATCTGGGGTGAAATGGCATTGAGCTCATCATAGATTTTCTTGCGCCGTTCCTCTTCAGTATTTGAATTGGCCAGCTCCATGGCCAGCAGGTTTGCTTTAATTCGCTGATCCTCCATGGTGGCCGATACGGGGATCTCGACCCACTTGGCCATCTTGTTCACGATGTTGCTCATCGCCTCATTAATTCCCGAGCTCACGAAGGTGGCCTTTAGCGCCCGTCCGATCTTGGCCAGGCTGCCGGCCATGTTATTGTTCTTTACCTGGTATTCGTTGGTTAGCGAAGTGCCTTTCTCCAGGGAGTCGTTGGCCAGGTCCTGGTTCTTTTTCACCAGGTCGATATTGCTGGCCAGGGCCGCCAGCGTCTGAACGCTCCGGGCGCCATCCAGCCCCAGGCCGTCCAGCTTCTGGGCCATGGTCGACAGGCCGGTATTGTTCCCGTTCAGGCCCTCCAGAACTTTCAGCAATGCTTCATTGGCATCCTTATTCAACAGATCGGTGAATGCCTGCAGGTTCATGCCGGCAAGGTCAGCATACGTGCCGGTGTCCTTGAACATGTTCACGATCACTTTATTCAGGGTGGTTGCCGAAACTTCCGAGGTCTGCCCCATCTCATCCAGGGCAGCGGCCATCCCGATCACGTCCTGCACCGCAATCCCGGCCTGGCTGCTCACACCGGCCATTCTCTTGGCCATGTCAATCAGAAACGGCGCATCGGCAGCGCTGTTGGCCGATACTTCGTTGATCGAGGATCCCACCATGAGCATCGATTGGCGGAAATCCACGCCGTATTTTTCGCCGACTTTGAACACATTGGTCAGCTTACCGACTTCCTTGATGGCCTCCGATGCATTTCCTCCCAGGTCATCGCCCAGGGCCACCTTGATCTGGTTTGCAACATCCACAAAGTCCATAATGTTCTTCTTCCCTTCGATGCCCAGGCGGCCGGCTTCTTCGGCCAGCTCAAGGAGTTCCTTCTTGGGCGTGCGGGTATTGAGGGTATTGAATTCGGTATAAAGCTCCCGGACTTCTTTTTGGGTCAGGCCGGTAGTTTTGCGGACATCCGCCAGGCTGTCATCCAGCTCGACATTTCCCTGGATCAACGATTTGATCGACATGGCCACGCCGGTAAAGGCGGCAGCGCCGGCGGTGATGATCCCGAAATACTTATTGAATCCGTCGGCGGCACCGCTGAACCAGGAGCGCTGCGACTTGGACGCCAGCGCCGATTCGGCCTTCACCTTATTGATCTCAGCATTCACCTGCTTGAGTTTGGCCACTTTCTGATCATAAGCGGCAATCTCTTCCTTGGTGTGCCGGGCCGAAGCCTTCACTTCGGCATTGAGTTGCCGCTGGGCCCGGGTGAGTTCGTTCAGGCTGGATCCATTCAGGCGCTTCATCACCTGCTCGATATCCCAGGTCGACTTCTTCACATTCTTCATCTGGGTGTTGACCAGCTTGAGCTCCTTTTCCTTTTGCCGGAAGCCGGCCAGGTCGTTATCCTTGCCCAGCTTCGACAGCTCGGCGCGGAGTTCCCTGGCGCGTTCTTCGAGCTTCTTCAGCTCCAGGCCGGCTTGCTGGCCGTCGACATCAACCGTTGCTCGTGCTATTTCATTCTGAGCCATCGTTTATAAGGTTTGAGGGGTCCATTTTAAGGCATTGTCATCAATATTTTCGATGATGGTCAGCACACCTTTACGGGCGTATTTCTCGGCCATCAGCCGGGCCAGCTTCTGCACTTCGGCATAAAAGGTGCGGCTATACCAGGGCTTGGGCTTGCGACTGGTGTCTCCTCCCCTGACATCTTCAAGCGTTACACCTTTGCCAACGCCCATATCCACGAACTTGCCGTAATAATTGAAGGCGAATTCGATCTTTTGAACATTGCCGTTGGCGTGCGAAATGATATGGTTGACAAAGCTGTCGGCCAGCTGGTAGCTGTAGTTGATCCTCAGTTGCTCGATCTTGTCGAGCCATATCCGGATCACGATATCGGCCCAGGCCTGAACGGTCAGATTTAAATCCAGGTTTTCCATCAGCTTACCGGCGCCCAATCGTCGGCATTATACACGATATCCGGATCATCCAGGATCGTGAAATTAAAATTGAATCCGTGCCAGTTGTGGCCGAACGGACCGGCCTGGTTATAGGTGATGCTTCCCCGGTCCAGGTTGGTCAGCCCGTTCATGCTATTGCGCTTGTCATAGAACATCCTGGAGAGGATCTTCTTGCACACCACCAGGCAAGCGGCTATGATGGTGTCTTTTTCGTCATAGTCTTCCCGGGGGACCTGTTTGACCAGGTAAAACGAAAAGTAAGGCTGATCCAGCAGGTTATCGCTGCGCTGATCGATGAAGCGGCCGGCCAGGTTATCCACCACGATCAGCTGGTAGCCTTTTGACGTGCGCATGTTGGCCAGGAACTCGCCCAGCTCCGCAATGGAAGTCACACGATTGAAGTGCTTCTCCTGCTCGGTGTGCTGAATCTCCACCAGGGTTTCGGCTATTTCTTTAAAATATCCGATGAAATCAAACTCTCCCATGTCATTTCTTGTTTAGTTTTAGTTCCATCTCCTCATAATCGATGGCTGCGCGTTCCAGGTGCACCATCACTTCCATCAGCGAAGTGCTGTAAACGGCCTTTGTTTTGGTCACGTCGCCAGCTGTCAGGGCATCCACCAGGTTCAGAAAGCCCAGATCGTTACCGGCTTTTTTACTTTTCTGGTTAAAAACATGAGGAAACTTCTGTTGGTACCACCACTGGCAGCCCTGGTAAAACAGGAATATGCCGATCTTGATGTTGTGCCTTAATTTCCGGAACTTGATGGCGCGCTTGTCAAACTTATGATCGTTGAACGTTACCCGACGGTCGCCGTCATAGTTGTTGGAACTACGCTGCAGCGGATTTTTCTGCGGCCGGTAAAGGATCGCGATCAGGGTGTCCAGGTGTTTGATATCCCTGGTCCTGTTGTATCGGGATAAATTGGTCTCCGCATGGATGAACTCTGACAGGGTGACGTTGAACAGCTTATCGGCCGGCCCATAGTAGCATGTTCCAGATACCTTGAAATAAGGGATCAGGTTCACCGTCAGCCGACTGTCGATCTTAACGGTCCGGGTTCCGTCTTCGCCCAGGTGGATCAGGAAAAGGAAGTTAAACAGGTTGGCAAGCTCAGTCACCTGGTCGGCTGAAAGATACGCTATACTGCCGTCTTTCAGAACGGCCTGGTAAAGCTGTTCTTTCCGGTTGCCCGGGTTAGCCTGCGAAAAGGTTTTTTTAATGCGGATCCCGGCGATATAAAACAACAGGTAGGATTTGATGGTCATCTCCGGGTTGCCGGAAAAGGAGAGCCCGGCTACCAGCTCCAGCTGGTGACGGGAGAGTTCATCCCAGCTGCTGGGGATCTGAACGATGCTATTATTGATCCTGACCTCATGCATCTCACCCGGTCACAAAGAAGTTTGAATCTTCGGTATTTTCATAGCGCTGATAGGACGTAACGGTCGAAACGTATGCCGTACTGTCCCTGTAGGTCGGGTAATCGTCCGGTGTGGTGTCCATGATCTTCTTGGCCTCCATAAGGTATGACCGGCCACGGTTCTCGTACTTCTTGTCCAGCTCAATGGAAGCGGTCAGGTAAGCCAGTGCCTTCTGCAGATGCGGCAGAACAACAGCATTAGCTTCCGACACATCGTCGGCTTTGATCTCTGCCTTGATCTCGTCGCAGAAATCCTTGCTCACGATCGGGTAGATCTCCAGCATCTCCACATCGGCCATCGTCGGCCGCCAGCTCAGGAAGGTCAGCCGGCTCCGGTTGATCCTGAGCAGCTCATCAAAGCGCCGGGCTGATGAGATCAGGAATTCGTACTGGTAAGCATAAGCTTCGGAGGCTTCCCAGAGCGGATAATCGTCGATGTTCTCTTCCAGGAACTCCAGCAACGATTCCAAAGCATCATAAGCCGCCTTTTCCAGGTCGGCTTTCAGGTCGTCGGTACGCTGTTTGCTGGCCGGTGCCAGGTTCGAGTTGGAGATCACGCCGATCCCGCTCTCCCCGATGGTCACATTGAGCATCGACAAGCCCATGAAATAGGCGAAATTCACCACCGGCCGCTGGGCATAAGGCAACAGGGCATCCAGTGCATCAATGGTTTCGTCCGAATAATTGTGATAATCATCCAGCTCTTCGTACTGGTCCTTGCCCAGGAGACGGATCACCTGTTCCTCGGCCGGTTGCTTATACGGCGTAATGGTCTTATCCTGCATGGAAAGGTCCACCGGCAGGAAATTTTTCACTTCATCGATACTTTTGATCAGGCTCATGGCTTACGATACTTTTTTTTCAGAACCGGTGTTTTTATCCAGGGTGGTCAGCACGATATTCGGGATGGCGAAATGAATATCCTCCGGCCATTTATTGATTCTCTTGATCAGGTACAGCGGCCGCAGGATGCGGTCGCGCAGCGGCTTCAGCAGCGCCTGTTTGATGATGAACAGTTCGCGTTTGTCGGTACCGGAAAAACTGCCGGCATTTTTACCGGGCACCGCTCCGATCAGGCTGGGGTGCACGCCCATGGTATAGGCGATCATGTTGGAGACTTCGCCGGAATCCTCCAGGTATTCGCCGCCCTTGAACTCGTTTTTAACTGTTTCGATCTCAATCCGGTAGACTTTCTTCCCGTCCGGATAATTTTTGAAGAAGGTGATCATTGACTTACCAGTATTTTTCAGCCCGGTCAGGTACTTGTTCAGATCATCATACTCTTTTTTGATGCGAGTTTTTTTGTCTTCCTCTTCGATGATCCCTTCCCGGGAGAAAATATCCGGGAAATAATCATCGCTCAGGCGGATGATATAGCGAATGGTCATGCCGTTCTGGATCAGGTACTTTTTAAACTCGGGGATGGCTACGGCAAAGTCGTACCAGCCCGATTCGATGATCGAGTACCAGTACGGCTTGCGGTAGTATGACCGTCCTGGCGTCGGGAAGTTGACCGGTACGATATAGCGGTAGACTTTATCGTCATCAATTTTGCCATTGTTGCGCTTTTCGCGGCCGATCCGCTGCAGCAGATCAGGGATGGGCCGGTGAAAGTCCAGCACCTCGGTAACTTCAATATCCTTTTCACCAGGTATACCTTCAGGCCACTTGGCGCTGTAGAAATGATGCTCGATCTTCCCGGTATCGGGATTCATTTCCTCCCATCGGGAGAAGGCTGCCTCCTTGCTGGTCAGGTACAGCACCTTTCGCTTGTCCGGATCATCCCGGTTCAGGATAATTTCCGGGAAGATGTTATAGAAATAATTCAGATCGGTGAGCTGCTCGAGCAGATAACCATTGATATCGTTGATCTCAAAGAATTCGTTGATATCCGGATTATCATACACCGGGATCACCTTCTTTTCCCCTTTTTCATCCGTCTGGATCCGGCAAGCCACGATCCCTTCGCCGTAACCGATCTCGATATTAAACAGCATATCGGTCGAAAGATCAGGACTCTTGGCCACCTTTTCAATGATCACCTGGGGAAGGTTGTTATCTGCACCCCAGGGAACCGCACCGCGGTATGTTTTCTTTGAAAAGGGAATAGCAAGCGGCGAAGCATCCGGCTTGGCGAACATATCTTTTGAATTCTCGATCAATACCACCGCTTTCGGACCGGTCATAAATCCCGATCCGCCCGGGAAAATGATCACATCATTCTTCTTTTTTGTCATAGGAACACCTCCTGACCGTTGAATTTGATGAATGAAATCAGCTTGATCTTCCGGATCTCTCCGCCGGCAAACTTGATATTGACCGTCCGGCCTTCACTGTGATGCGACGTCATGATGCAATCATTATGCTCGATGATTTCCCCGCTAAGAAGCACCGCCCTAAATGAGAACGGCAACGGCTTGCCCGATGAGTCTTTTCGCTCAGCGATAGACGTAATTTTAGAAACATGGATCATATCCGGAATTTTACTGCGAAGTAAAAGCGGACAGGATGGAAAATAAAGGACAGACCGGCGAGCATAAAAAAAGACCGGTTCCCCGAAGGGGACCGGTCCTGGATTGAAAGCTACTGCATGCTAACCAAGGATATCATTTTCGATCTCCTGGATCTTGGCATCGATCTTCCGGACAGCAAACTCAATGAATTCGCGAACAATCATGTTGTTTGCAATTGAGATCTGCTGATCACCACGGTACTTCCTGTTATCCTGGAGTTGGATCCGGAGGTTGGTGCTGTCCAGGGTAGTATCATAATCTGATCCCTGTTCGGCCAGGTACTGCTGCAGCTCATTCCGGGTAGCCTGGAAGCGCTCCCGGTTGGCAATCAGTTCAGATTTCCTGGTAAAGACGGCAATCTGGTCGTCAAGCTGCTTTTTCAGACCATCGATCGAAGGCGCAGCGATGGCCGGTTTCTCTTTTCCATTGCCGGAGACAGGCTCAACGGCGGGAAGAACATCACTCTTAATGACTTTAGTCATAACTCTTTGCCCCTGCCCTGGGGACTTGTTTTGGCCTCTGGCACGCCGGTTGAAAATTTACGGCCAGGACAACAACCGGAATAAAAATTTTGGAACAAGGATTAATGTCAGTTTCTTCAGCAGATATCAATGACCAGGAGCGACAACAGAACCCGGTTCTCGTGGAGCGGATAGGTTGTTGATATCTGTGTAAGAAGAAACTGAACTAACCCAACGGGCTGAAGGGAGTGTAATTTCAGAACTTCACGACCGGAAGTCCTTAGAGAGAAATATTTTTATGAGGTTAACTTTGCCGCGAAATTTGAGACCAATGTAAGTTAATCAGTAATCCTTTTCCAATGATATGCGTAATAAAGTGCTTTCCCATCAGTTTGTACATATCTGGTATTAATTAAAAAATCTTTTTTATTGTAAGATAATTGAACAATCAATGTGCCCCATCCATTTTCAATCCAGAAATGTGAATATGACCCCTCTCCATAATTAGGCCGAGTTGAGCTCATTTTAATCAAACCTTTGGCTGCAGAAGCATTTTTAGATTGATATAAAATATGAATAATGGAGCCTCGAACTTTTGTAATTATAACCTTCGCCTCTTCTTTTTCAAATACTGTTTTCCTAATTCCATTATCATCATCAATCTTGTATTTTCTATATACTTCATATTCTCCTTTAAGGTGTCTATATTTAAATTGAGAAATACTAAATTGAATGAATTGAACCATCCAATAAAAAATTACAGAGGCAATAATACTGGCAAAGATTGCATTTTGAAGTATATTATCCATATATCAAAAATAAGTCCACCTTCTTTTTACGGAAGGTGGACTAAAAAGTTTCAAATCAATCCTTCATCGGCGAAGGAGTAATAACCGTCGGTAGTGACGATAAGGTGATCCAGGACAGGCATATCCAGGAACTTGCCGCACTCAACGAGCTTTTTGGTAAGGTGGATATCTGCTTCTGAAGGGTTTGTGTTTCCCGAAGGATGGTTATGAAGCAGGATGAGCGAAGAAGCATTAGCCTTGAGGGCGTGCTGGAAGATGACCTTGGGATCAGCGACAGTCCCGGAGACTCCTCCGAGAGATACCTGGGCAATCCCGAGGGTCCGGTTGGCCCGGTTCATCAGCAGGACTGCGAAGGATTCCCGGTACTCGATGTCGTCCCAGATGGGAAGGACCAGCTCGTAGACGTCGCGGGATCCGGCAATCTTTGGCCGGTTGGCAGCCTTCACCTTGGAGGAGTAGCTGACGGTGATTTCGCAAATCTGGAATAAGTTCGAAGTAGATTTCATAAGTGAAAGCCCCTGCCCTGAGGACTTATAATGGCATGTGGCACGCCGGTTTAGAAAATTTTGACCGGCACAGAACCGGAATGAAAATTTTCGAACAAGGATTAGGGTCGTTTCCACTTGGCTGGAAACGAAAGAACCCTATGCGGCTGAAGTATAACGCAAGTCCTTAGTGAGAAATATATTTCATGAGGTTAACTTTGTCGGAATTTTCAAACCAAGTGCTTAAAGCAGTTGGACCAGGCCGGCTGAAGGATTGATTTACCGATTTCCGGTCGGCTGTTGACGACCATAAAAAAAGCTCCGGTGGGATCTTCCCACCGGAGCTCTGGATCAATTCAGGTTCTTTTCTGTGACTTGTTTGTCACCGAAGAGATAGCACAGCGGCCAGTACCTGAATTCATCATGTTCGCCTTCCGGATCCTGGTCCTGGATCGCTTGCGGACGCCCCCAGACCACATAAGCTTTACTGCCTTTGATGATGGACTTTCCAAGCTCTTTCCATTGCTGGAAGGTCTTGAATTCAGCGTGGCCATCCTGAGAATAAAGCTGGATCAGCGCGTCATTGATCGATTCAGCATCGATAGCGCCTTCTTTGATCTGGAGCTTAAGCATCCGGGAGGTTTCTTTCAGCTGTTCGCGGCGAACTTTGTAGGCGTTCTGGGCCTTTGTTTCGGAAGTCTGCGTAGTAGACATAAATGTTCGCTCCTGCCTTGGAGACTTATTTTGGCATCTGGCTCGCCAGGTTAAAAAAAATTTATGGCCGGGTCAGACAACCGGAATGAAAATTTTAGAACAAGGATTAGGGTCAGTCCGCCAGCTGGCGGACTGAAAGAACCCAACGGGCTAAAGAGAACGAATTCCATCAGGAGCGGACTCGCAGGTCCTTAGAGAGAAATATCTTTCATGAGGTTAACTTTGCTCATAAATTTGAGTATTAACACAGCATCTGAGGGTTTTCTTTTTCGGTTCCTTTTTCTTTGGGTGAGTACCTGAAAAGAAAAAGGAACCGCCCCGAGCAGGGTTAACGTTCTAATTTCATGATTTTCAGGCTAATTTTTTGAGGTTGAAAATTAAAAGGGTTTCAAAAGGGGATTTATCCCCTTTTGCTTTAAGGGACTTCCTGCGGCGCCCTGAAGG
>AMWB02153968.1_pt1 | contig 14625 bp, 11 predicted proteins | sample 200311 | NCBI WGS metagenome assembly AMWB02 (sample SAMN02737377, study PRJNA173069) | bioreactor metagenome | biome: anode biofilm in microbial fuel cells | place: USA: California | collected 2010-12-16 | reverse complement strand
CCGCGGCCGGTAAACTTGGTGGAGAAAAACGGATCGAAAATCTTCTCGAAATCCTTTTCCGCAATACCGCAGCCCGCATCCGCCACTTCCAGACATGCGTAGTCGGCTTCCAAGGGCTGCCAGTCGATGGGAAATCGCTTCAACGGGAGAATTTCCTCACGGGGAACCGTCTTAACGGTCAGGCCGATGTCCCGCCGGTTCCCGTCCGCAGACTCCCATGCATTGGCGGCCAGGTTGGCCAGAACCTGCATGATCTGGCCTGCGTTCGCACGGACGATCAGGCCGGTTGGGGAGAAATCGGCTTTGAAGCGTGTACCTTTCGGGGCAGCAGCCTGAAGCAGGGGCAGACATTGGCGGCAGACTTCGGAAAGGTGAAGGGGTTCATGCTTTCCGGGCGTTTGCCCCAGATAGGTCAGCATCAAAGTGCTCACCTCCGCCGCCTTTCGGGCCGCCTGCATGGCCGCGATCAGCTTTTCGGTCGGATCCGCGCCCAGCGGCAGGCCGTCCACAGCCATTTCAAGATTCCCCATCACGGCATGAAGCTGATTGTTGAAATGGTGGGCAATGGCCCCGGCCATGCGTCCAAGGCTTTCCGCTTTCTGAAATTGCCGTTTCTGATCCTCGAGTTTCGCTTTTTGCGCTTCAGCCCGCTTACGATCGGTGATGTCACGGACCGCGGTAATGCGCTTGTCCGAAAACAGTGGCTGGCCATGCGCTTCAACGATCAACCGCGCACCGTCCTTGCGGATCATTTCATGTTCGGTCACCGACTCCCTTTCCTGAAGAATATTCGCCATTACGCGATCCACGTCTTCGGGGGCGATCAGACTGGCAATCTCCAGACCGTTTATTTCGGCCTCCGTGTAGCCCAGCATCCGGGCAAACTGCGCGTTGCAGTCCACAATCCGTCCGGCTTCGATTTCGATGATGCCTTCAAAGGTCGCCGCCGCGAACATTGCCTGCCGGGCCTCGCTCTCACGCAGGCGTTGTTCGGCGGCGTGCTTGTAAAACGCCATCTCAATCTGCGTTTGCAGTTCACGTTCGTCAAACGGCTTCAGAATGTATCCGAACGCTTCTGCATGCCGGGCGCGCTGGATTGTGTCCTTATCGGCATGTGCCGTCAGAAAAACCACCGGCACCTGGCACTCCCGCCGGATCACGTCCGCTGCCGCGATGCCGTCCATGGACCCGGCCAGGCGGATGTCCATCAGCACCAGCGACGGCCGATGCAGACGGACGATTTCGATCGCTTCCTCGCCGGAACCGGTCGAACCGGCCACCTCGTACCCCAGTTTCCGGAGCTTGCTGGCAATGTCCGCGGAGACAATCGCTTCGTCTTCAACGATCAGAATGCTATGATCACTCATGCTGGAACTCCTTATACTTTAAAGTTGACCTGAAACCCGGTACCGGGACCCAGGTCCGGACCGGGACCGGATTGCACCGTGCCGTGCAACTGGCCGGCCAGCATTTGCACGAGACGCAGGCCGAGAGATTTGGATTGCCGCCAATCCAATCCCGCCGGCAGACCGACACCGTTGTCGCGCACCCGCAGACAGGCGACTCCGGTAGCGGGATCGTGTTTCAGGGTCACGGAGACTTCGCCGCCACCGCCGCCGGGAAATGCGTGTTTGAAAACGTTACTGATCAGTTCATTCAGGATCAACCCGCAATGCACCGCCGCCTCGACCGGCAGCATTAATGGTGCGAACGACAGATCGAGGCGCACCATCCCGGCTTCCGCGCCGTGTGCGCGCCAGAGATACTGCAGCAAGCTGGCGGCATATTCAGCAACGTCCAGCCGCTCCAGATCATCCGTCCGATGCAGCATTTCATGCACCAGCGTCATCGTTTGTACCCGGTACTGCACATGTCTAAGCACCTCCTGCAACCGCTCTTCGACCTGGCTATCGGCCTGTAAACTGATCAGACTGGAGATGACCTGGAGGTTGTTCTTGACCCGGTGATGGACTTCCTTCAACAGGATCTCTTTCTCCGACAGCAGGACCCGAAGCGCTTTTTCAGACTCCCGCAAGGATTCCTCTGCCTTCTTGCGTTCGGTGATGTCGTGGATAATGGAATAGAGAAGGCCTTTTCCCGCAATATCGATCAGGTTGCTGAACACCTCCACATCCCGGACGGAGCCGTCCGCTTTTTGGTGGCGAAATTCAAATTTGGTGGACGCCAAAAACGCGGCTTTCTCCATTTCGGCCTTCACGGCCTCTGAAGACAGCAGGTTAATCTGCTGAATCCGCATCTGCTTGAGTTTTTCGATCGGCCACCCGTAAAACTGAGCTGCCGCTTCATTGGCGTCAATAATAGTCCCCGTCTCCGGATCAATGATCAGCTTGACGGCGGCGTGGCATTTAAACAGCTTGCGGAACCGTTCTTCACTCTCCCGCAGCTCATCTTCAGTCCGTTTGTGATCGGTAATATCGCTTATCATAACGCGGCACACCGGTGCGCCGCAGGCATCCTTCGCAGCGGTTGCTTCCAGTCGCGCCCAGAATTGTGCCCCGTCCTTTTTCACCATTCGCAGTTCGCATGCACGTGGTGCACCGGCTTGCCCCGAGCCCGCCGAATAGGCCTTAATAAAATGTTTCCGGAACAGGTAATAGATGTCCTGGTCCCCTTTGAGGATGAAGCGAGTGATCGGCTGCTTGACCAGCACTTTTCGGACCATTCCCAGCAGGGAGGAGGCCGTGAGGTTGGCCTCCAGGATAAGCCCCTCTTCGCTGATGATGCAATAGCCCACGGGCGCCAGATCATACAGATCAAGATAGCGCGCGTTTGCGACGTTCAGTTCAGCTTGCGCGGATCGCAGTTCCTCGTTCTGCATCTCCAATTCAATCTGATGCACTCGCAATTCGTGGAGAATCCGCCGGGTTTCTTCCAGAGACAGCGCTTCCAGGGTTTCAGCCATCTTTGCGGCTTTTTCCTCCGCATGCCGGCGCAAATGGTTCGACGGGTTTGTTATCGTCTCTTTTTCAGGCATTTCTTGATCCGTTCAGCAAATTAAATCGGCGCCTTTATCCGTTAATCGAAGCATGGGGGTGTGATCGTTCACTTTTTCTATCAGCCCCTTTTTAATCAGATCGGACACCGCCTGATTAAAATTGCCTTTTTCCTGCGACGTCAGCGATGGCCAGTAGTCTTCCTGCAACCACGTCGGCGGAATGGTGTCACGATCATCCAAGTCGGATCGAAATTTACCTAAAATATCCCGTTTGATTGCTTTTGGTGTTTTGAACATGGTTGTCTTCTCCGGATGTCATCTTTCAACGGTTATTCTTTGTCTCGGGTCCGCCCATGGCGCCATGAGCAACCGGGACAAACTTGCCAGTCCTGAGCGACGGATCTTGCCGCAAAAAAATGACGGCATCCAGTCACCCAACGAAATCCATATGTTGAAGTTAACGAATAGCATTCTTTGTGCCAGACATTTCACACGTAGCGATATGTTACCCATCATTTTGATTTTTAAGAATAAATAATTCTGAAAGCATTTACTTGGCAGTCAGTAGCGGTCATAAAAAAAGATTATATTTAACCATCGGTCATATATGACCCATATCCGCCTTTGGGGTGTGACGGGCGAAAATAATTATGGCGGATTGGAAAGGATCATCGATTTTTTTAGGTCCAGTGCAACGCTGTTGATTTTGAAAAAATCATCTGGCTGCACTGCGATAACAGGGAGAAACCTGAACAGATGGCGGGATTACGCCTGATGGGGTTCTTCTACTTTAAAATTGACATGGAACTCCGTACCGGGGCCAGGGCCGGCCTGCACCGTGCCGTGCATCTGGCCGGCCAGCATTTGCACCAGACGAAGGCCGAGCGATGAGGATTGCCGCCAGTCCAGATCCGCGGGCAGACCAATGCCGTTGTCTTGCACCCGCAGACAGGCAGCCCCTGTAGCGGGATCATGCTCCAGGGTTACGGTAACTTCACCGCAACTGTCGGGAAAGGCATGTTTGATGGCGTTACCGCCCAGTTCGTTGAGGATCAATCCGCAATGCACCGCCGTCTCAATCGGCAATATTAATGGTACCATCGACAGGTTGAGACGTATGTTCCCGGTTGCAGTGCCGTGGGCACTCCAGAGATATTTCAGTAAGCTGGATGCATATTCGGCAAAGTCCAACCGGGCCAGATCCTCTGTCTGATAGAGTTTCTCGTGCACCAGTGACATCGTCCGGACCCGGTCGCACACATCACCGAGCACCGCTTGCATCTGCGCGTCGGCCAGGCTGTCAGCCTGCAGACTGATCAGGCTGGCTATGACCTGGAGGTTGTTCTTGACCCGGTGATGGACTTCCTTCATCAGCACCTCTTTCTCCAACAGCATGGCCCGAAGCGCCTTTTCAGATTCCCGCAAGGACGCCTCGGTCCGCTTGCGCTCGATGGCATATCGAATCGATCGGCCAATCAGTTCAGGCGTGACCGTATTCTTGACCAGATAATCCTGCACGCCGTCCTTGATTGCTTCCAGGGCGGCATGGTCGTCATCCTGGCCGGTGATAATGATGATCGGCGTATCCACGGCCACGGCAATGACCGCGGATGCGGTTTCCGATCCCTGAGCGTCCTCAAGATCAAGATCGCACAGAATCAGATGAAACCGTTTGGATGCAATTTCTTTCAACGCTTCGGCAAGGGTCTGCACCCAGACAATTTGATACCGGTCCCCCAGATCGCGAAGCATTTCGTGAAGCAACCGGGCATCGCCGGGATTGTCCTCAATCAGCAGCAAAGTCAATTCGTTCATGATGACCTTTTCCATATCCGCTTGGAAGCTTGACGACCGTCAGCCAGAAGTCCTCAATCGTTTTAACCACATGGATAAACTGATCCAGATCGATGGGTTTGGTGATGTAGCAGTTGGCGTGCAGATTGTAGGACTTGAAAATATCGACCTCGTCGTTTGACACCGTTAGAATCACAACCGGAATATGCTTGAGGTCCGCGTCATTCTTGATGGCAGCCAGAACCTCCCGGCCATCCATGCGGGGCAGATTGAGATCGAGCAGAATCAGATCGGGCCGTGGCGCCCGGGCATACTTACCCTGCCGATGCAAAAATTCCATGGCTTCAACACCATCCGGAACGTGATGAATGGTGTTGCGGATTTTGCTTTCCCGAAGGGCTTCCCGGGCCAGTCTCACATCGCCCTCGTTGTCCTCGACGATCATTATTTCAATGGGTGATCCGGCTTGGGCGCTCATGACAATCTGCCTCCTTTCTGCATTTCCTGAACGGGGACGGTGAACCGGAAAGCGGCCCCATTGTCCGGCTGGGACTCCACCCAGATGCGGCCACCATGCCGCTCGACAATACTTTTGCAGAGCGCAAGACCGATGCCGGAACCCGGATAGGTTTCCCGGGTGTGAAGCCGCTTAAAAATGACGAAGATGCGGTTGAAATATTTGGGGTTGATGCCGATGCCGTTGTCCTGAACAGAAAACACACACTCCGCTGCCTGCTGATGGAACGCGATATGAACGCAAGGCGACTGGTCGGATTTTCGAAACTTGATGGCGTTGCCGATCAGGTTCTGAAAGACCTGAACCAGTTGGGTGCGGTCAAAATAAACTTCGGGAAGGTCGTCATGTGTAATCCGCGCGCCGGTTTCGGCAATCACGGTCTGAAGGTTTGAAAGTGCATTGTCCAGTGCATCATGCGCATGGATCCGGGTTTTGGGCTGTCCCCGTGTGGTCACCCTCGAAAAAGCCAGCAGATCCTGAATCAACTGCTGCATGCGATTGGCACCATCCACGGCATAGTGGATAAACTCCATGGCATCCTGATCCAGTTTGTCTGCGTATCGCCTTGCCAGAAGCTGTGTAAAACTCGACACCATCCGAAGCGGCTCCTGAAGGTCATGAGATGCCACATAAGCAAACTGCTCAAGTTCCTTGTTGGAGCGCTCAAGCTCTTGATGCGCCCTTTCCAGGCGAGCTTCTGCAAGCCTGCGCTCCGTGATATCCAATCCGATTCCGATCAGCAGTGTCCTGTCGTTTATCGATACATTCAGCCCGGTCAAGTAATAGGGCGTCTGCTTTCCACTTCGTGAAAGCAGATCCGCCTCTACAAAATCTTCTCCCGCGATGAAAATATTCTGAATTTTGGCCGCGACCCGGTTCTGATCCTCTCCTGAAAACAAATCCAACGGACTGATTTCCGGTATTATTGCAGCCGGGTATTCGGTCACTTTCTCGAAATTCCTGTTCCAGCGAATGAACCGGCCATTTTCATCAAAAAGATAAAATATGCCGGGAATGCTGTTGATGACCGAGTCTGAAAAATTCCTCTCCTGAAGCAGCGCATCGCGGGATACGGTTGTTTTTTTAATCGCATCTGTCATCCGATCAAAAGCACGGGAAAGCTCTCCGATTTCATCCGGTGCCGTGGTGCCGACGATATGATCGAGATTGCCCCGGCCGATCTCTTCGGCGCCTTCCGCCAGTTTCCGGATCGGTCCGGTCAGGGTTCGGGAAATGAAAACCGCAAGCAGTGCCACAGTCAGCACCGTTAAAACGGCAATGCCGATTAGGGTCCGCCCAAACTGAATAACGGGCGCATATGCCTCTTTCTGATTCCGTTCCGTAACAATGCACATTCGGTATTGCGGCAGCCAGTTGTATGCGCCGATGACATCCTGACCGCAGTAATTTTTGTAAAACCCCACACCGTCTTTTCCGGCCAGGCCGGCATCAACGCCCTTGGTCCTCACGGCTTTCTTCAGTGCGTAGTTCCGGCCGAAGCGGGGCTCGGTGACAAAAAAATTGAAGTGGTTGACCAGATAGGTATCCTCGGTCCGGCTTTCACCGCTCTGTGTCAACATGATTTTGGAAAGTTCGCTCAAATCCAGTCGTCCCGCCAATACTGCAATCAGATTGCCCTGATTGTCTTGTAACGGCGTACCGACGGTCATGTAAATCTCTTCCAATCCTTGTGAATAGTAAGCGCCCTGGATATAAGTCCGCTTTTTTCCCTCGATAAAATATGCCCGGGTATTTCGGTATTTGCCTTCCTGGGGTCTGCGGGTAGACACCATCACAATGCCGTGGATGGGATCAAGGACAAACAGCTCTGAGAAATCGCCGGATTCCAGACGCGGCAGGAGGTGGTCTTCAAGCAGATTCTCTTTGATCTTTACCAACTCGGAATCCGCGACATCATGAGACATGATGGATACCATATTTTGTCTGACCAGGGGGCGTTGCGCCAGTTCTTTAATACTGTTTTTGTTTCCCGCTATCCACCTGTTCAATTCGCTGGTTTTAAATAAATTGGTGGAAGCCAGCGCATTGATGCTGGTTTGCTCGATAATCCGCCGGCCGGCCATGTAGGCCAGAGAGCCGACAATCGCAATGGGTATCATGGCAACCACCAGGCACAGCAGCGTCAGTTTAAATCTCAGCTTCACCGGTTTTCCCCTTTATGGATTTCTTCCAGAAACCGCAGGGTGTATGCCTGATTAACATCAACAGGTGCTGCCAGAAGATTCAGTTTTGACATCAGATCCGCCATTTCCTGCCAAATTTCCGGTTTCATCCAGCCGATAAAATCCTCGCCGGTATGGACCAGCGGCAACATGGCCTCCATCATTGCAGTCTGCACAACGGGGTTTGGGATCCGGGCGTATTTCAAGGTCACTTCAACAGCCTTTGGGTAATCCTCGACAGCATCCTGCCATCCCTTCAGGGTTGCCCTCAGAAAGCGGATGACCAGATCGGGATTTTGTGCGATAAAATCGTCGGTAGTGACCAGTGTGTCGGAATAAAACTGGATGCCATAGTCGCTTGGCCAAATCAGATTCAGTTCCAAACCCTTCTGTCTCATCCGAATCACGCCGCCAGTGGAAAACGCGGGGGTGACGTCGATTTCCCCTTTGGAAAAGGCTGTATATTCAGGGTCAAACGGGGTAATCCGAATCCGGGAGATATCTATCCCCAATTGCTTGGTCAGCGCGTAAAATTGCAGTTCAATGTCCCGGGCAGCTCCGCCCGCAGCTCCCGAGGCAACCGTCTTGCCGATAAAATCCGAAGGACGAACGATACCGGAATCCGCCAGCGAAACAAAGACCAAAGCGCTTTGCCGGAAGACGGAAGCAATGGCCGTGAAGGGTTTCCCCTGGCTGCGCTGAAACAGGATATCCTCCGGAGCCATCACGCCGAAATGGGCTTTTCCGGAAAGCAGGTTTTGATCCAGGTCTATGCCCGGGCCGCCTTCCAGAAAGGAGACGTTGATGTTCTCCCGGGCATAATATCCCTTTTCCCGGGCCACATAAAAGCCGGCGAACTGGGCCTGGTGCACCCATTTCAGTTGCAGGGTTACATCATCCGGGACTTTGGGCGGTTGAGGTGTGCCGCAGCCAAAAAGAAAAATACTGAAAAGGATGCATGGCCATAATATCCTTGCCATTCTGCTTATGGTGAAACTCCTTTCCGGACGCGGTTGTCGGTGGGTTCCGATTCCTCGGGGTGCTGTCATGGGCCGGTAAAGTGCTCCGATTGGGATTGAACCACGAGATCTCAATTGTAGCAAGAAGTATGTATTTCATTATTTTTTGTCAACAACAATATCTGCTGCCGGAAAAGATTTACTGCGGAGGACTTCAGGCGAGCTAATTCGTGTTTTACTCGGAAGGTGAATTTTTGAATGCCCCTACACCAGCTTGACGGTGACAAGCGATCATTTTTTTCGCCCGTACACAATAGGTCACCCGTGAATTGCCAATACATAAAAATCCGCATTGGGTTTGTATCCAACGCCAATTGCACCATCAAGCGGATAAAGAACCCATGCATATCCGGGCTCATACAAACTTGTCGTTGATGACCAGTACCCGTCCTGGACTTTGTTTATTAAAAAGCCATCAGCAAGCGCTGGACTATGGTTTCTATCATCAACCAGACTTTCAAGCTCTCGAATATTGGGAAGCCGCCATGTGCCGTGATCTGCTTGGCGCGTTTCATTCAGTTTTTCAACGGCGTGTATGGCCTCTTTCCATGTTATCGCGCCATCGTTTAATTGATTGCCAACATACCAATACCTGCGCGTAACACGGTCATAAAATGAATCCTCATCGGCAATAAATCGGTTCTTCATGAAATAATGATCGGAGAATTGACCGGAAACCGGCCATACCATATAGGAGCCATGCTTCATGCCGCGGTACACTTTTCCGCCGCCAAGGTGGACATACCATGCCTGATTCAACAACCTGGCGGATTCCGTCCGTGTCCAATAATACCCGTGGAAAACATTGATAAATGGATGGCCCTTGGGCAAAGAGGGGTTTACAAATTGATGACTCAGGAGAGAAAAAAGCTCTTTTCTTGCCGGCAGCCGCCACGCATTTATCCCGGACAACCCGGAAGCGTTTATCTCCTGAATGTACTCGAAAGCTTCCTTCCAGGTTAATGGAAATTCTGTAAGGCCGGCATTGATATGCCAAACCAATCCTGTCAAATTATCCTGAACAATATCATTCGTTACACCAAAACGCTCCGGTCCTTCCATTCGACGAACTTTTTTGACCGCGCCGTCCTGCCCCGTATCCTGGCAGTCCATCGCCTTGCCGGATTCGTCAAAACAACCTGTCTGATCCGTTTCCAACGACAATCCATTTATCATCATTCAAAAAACAATCCATGTACATTCTCGGGTGTCCCGGCAGGATGCCAGTCGGCGAACGGCATAAAAATCACTCTGTGGCCACTCCAGGGCTGACGGTTCCAGGAGCCGTGGCGGCTTCACTCTCATATCGACATGCTGACCGAAATAGCTGTAAGGCCATCTATTTCCGGCAATGTCGCCACGTTACCACAGGCATATAAATTCAGTGATAACTGACAGACGAGCAGGCAAAGAATGTAAGGGTGGCGCATTCGGCATCTCCAGCTGGGAGGTGAGCGAGCACAATCAGACTCTCATCAACCAAGGTTCTCTGCCGCTGAAAGCTTTTGTTGAACTGTTTTTTCCGGAAATTCATTACTTCATTTTCTTGATTAATTTTTCGACTTCTTCTGCCCCCTCGGCATAAAGCTTTTCTTCAGGGGTGGCCAGGTCCATGAAAAACTGCGAACGGTCGGCAGAGACACCGGCGCGGGTTCCGTCAAATACGTCGATCGGCAGACCGCCGGGATTGGCCTTTGTTTTGAGCATCAGCGGCGGCACTGCACCAATCAAGACGGCCTTGGCGATGCGGAACGTGCCGTAGCGACCGAAGTAACGGGCGACTTCGCCGCCGCCGATGGAGTGGCCGATCATGGTTGCGGCTTCCTCAAATATCACTTGGGTTCAAATGTAAACTTCTGTCCCCCTATGGAAACCCCTATCATGAGACCGCCCTTGGCGTGTACAAAAGTGGCCATGCCATTAGTATAGCTGGTTTTCGCATGGGCGCCGGTGCGTGGGCCGCCAGTGGCGCCGGCAGTGGCACCTGTGGTTGCGACCTGGGCCTCTGCTCCCGCCGTTATGGCGACTGCCTGGGCAGTGGCGTTAAATTCGAATTTGCCGCTGGTAAATGCGTCATAGGCCCGTTTGTCTTTGAAGAAGATAATTTCACTAAAGGCTTCGCCTCCAGCCTGGAACCCGATCGATCCCTCAATCACCGTTGTTTTCCCCGTTACTTTGCCGTGCTTGTAGACCTGCCCTTCTCCATAGGAGCCGCCGACGACATAAGCGCCTTTGCCGATAGTTGGAAAGACCGCGTAGCCGTATGAATTCTTGAAGAATTTTGCCACGACAGGTGAATCCCGAAACGCGGTGATAGTACTCGAATAATCCTCAGCATTCGCAGCGATGGATACATTGGCCATCCCAAAAATTAATGCGACAGTTAATAAAAATGATAATTTTTTCATTTCCGTACTCCTTTCAATTTTGAGGTTTTTAAGTAAAGCATCAATAAAATATTCCCACAGATTTCATATTTATATATTCCCTTTTTTTTACGATGACTGTTTTTCTCTGGTTTTGATATCCTTGCAGATACCTGAGCCTATTGCAAAAGTCCGATATAGTCATTTCTGCGATTACGGGAATCCTTATCTAATAACATTTCCTGAATTTATGTTTTCGTGAGAATTGCAGCTTTTCAGACTTTTGCAAGAGGCTCATCGTATTTGTAATAGTTGCATTCTTTATGCCAGGTATTCAACACACTTCATCGCGTAGCCCATCATTCTGATTATTTTGGATAATCAGCAAAAAATGCGCCTACAGAGCTGTTATATATTGTCTAAAAAAATGGGTCACATTTAACCTGTGGTCATATATGCCCTTTTTTGTCTTTAGAGTGTCATGGGTGGCCGATGATAAGAACGGTGAAAAACTTGAACGTTCGGAGATGCTTGACTGGATGAGAAATTATGGTTTTTGGATGTTCAGTTTACGCATACGCGCGCGCAAAGTGCTGCGGTCGAGCCCGAGGATTTCAGCCGCACTGTTTTTTCCGCCGACTTTCCAGTGGGTCTGCTCAAGTGTCTGTAAGATATAGTCGCGTTCTACCGCATCCAGAGTCTTCCGGCTGATGCTTACCCCCTTGAACGGCTTCTTGAGTTCATCAACCAGGTGCAGTTTGGGACCCGAAGAGTTGATCACCGCCCGTTCCAGAACGTTTTCCAGCTCCCGGACATTTCCGGGCCAGTGATAATCCTGCAGCGCGCTCATGATGCTTCCCGGAATCATTTCAATGGTCTTGCCCATCCGTTTTGCAATCTTTTTGACATAATAATCCACCAGAAACGGAATGTCACCCTTGCGGTCCCGGAGCGGCGGCACGGTTATCGGAAAAACATTCAGCCGGTACCAGAGATCTTCCCGGAAAAGGCCGGTACGGACTTCCTGTTCCAGATTCCGATTTGTGGCGGTGATGATCCGTGCATCGACCTTGATGGTGCGGGAACCGCCCAGCCGTTCAATTTCGCCGTCCTGAAGCACTCTGAGCAGCTTTGGCTGTAATTCCAGCGGCAGTTCGCCGATTTCATCCAGAAAAAGGGTGGCGCCGTCAGCCACCTCGAATCGCCCGAGGTGTCTGGTTTGCGCACCGGTAAACGCTCCTTTCTCATGACCGAACAATTCGCTTTCAATCAGGTTTGAGGGGAGTGCCGCGCAATTTACTTTTACCAGAGACCGGTTTTTGCGCACGCTCTGGCCGTGAATGGCCCGGGCGACCAACTCTTTACCGGTTCCCGTCTCACCCAAAACCAATACGGTGGTATCGCTGCCGGCAATTTGTTCCACTTTATAGAGCACGTATTTCAGTCCGTCACTCTGGCCGATAATTTTCTCATAATTGTTTTCCAGTTTAATTTCTTCTGTCAGATAGGCTTTTTCCGCTTCCAGTTGATCTTTTAATTTTTGAATTTCGACAACGGCGGTTTCCGCTTTTTGCCTTCGTTTTTCCGCCTCTTCCATGGCAGTGGCAAGTTCGGCTGTCCGCTCCTCGACCTGCTGTTCGAGCTTGTCATGAGCGCGTTGCAGCGCATCCTCCAGTTTCTTGCGTTCCGTGATATCCACCATTACGACAACAATACCGATGACACCTTGCCGTGTGATAAGTGAGTTGGCGCTCAATAGAAAGGAAATAATCCTGTTATCCCCATAGGAGGAATAAACCTCTGCCAAGTGGATATCTTTGTCACTTATTGCCTGCAGAAGGGATAAGGGAGTCCCATCGGTATAGCGGAGGTGAAACGCCTCGTCAAATGCCTGGAAAAGCGGGCTTCCATCAAAGAGCCTACCGGCCGACTGACTTGCACGGAGGATACGACCCTGGTGGTCGCAAAGAATAAATATTTCCGCCGCCTGATTGAGGATTTGAGTGGTCAGTTTTTCCTCTGCCAGTATCTCTTCATTGCGCTTTTGCTCCGTCAGGTCGGTAACCACCATGCACGCTCCGCCGGGCATATCCGTGTGTCGGAGAGCGCTCAGGGAAAGAAATACCGGCGCGGATCTTTCGCCTCCGGTCATCAAGGCCAGTTCCACCTTGCTGTTGCCCTTTAGACCCTGCTCAAGCAATCCGTGAAATAAAGGAAGATCCGTCGATGAAATATATTGAGAAATTGAAGAGCCCATTACATTTTCCAAAGACCCCTGGACGATATCCGCAAAACGCTGGTTACAGAAAAGGATCGTGCCGTCGGAGGCCAGGGTGACGGCCCCTTCGTTCATGGTTTCGACCATGACCCTGTAAGAATAATCGGCACCCGACAGCGTAAAGACGCGATTTCCTTCCGCCGTCGGGACGACCAGGCCGTCCACCTCACCGCTCAGGATCGCGCGCAGCGATTCCTCGGCTTCCATCACCCGGAATGTGAGTGCCTGCAGCTCATCCAGCAGTTGCTGGTGTGTTCTGTTCGAGTCGTTCATTGATTCCTGCTCATGAGTTCCTGGGTTTCAGATCAATGCCTGCAAGAAACCTTTCCGTATCCGACATGTCGCCGATGAGCCTTCGAACCGGCAGGGGTTGTTTCTTGATGAGCGTCGGGGTGGCAATAATCTGCTCTTCCCTGGCCAGCTGGGGCTGCTGATAAATGTCTATCACCTTGAGTTCGTAACAGCCGGCAAGGTGTGTTTCACAGAGTTTCTGAACATTGGCGATCGCCAGGGTCGACTTTGGGGTCAATCCTGTAATATACAGCCGCAGGACGTACATTGCCCGGTCCGGTTTGGCTGCCGCTTTTTCGAATGCCTTTGTGCTCGCTTTTCTTTTTTTCACATTCATCGCCTTTACATCACTGACTTATCTCACTTCTTTTTCGAATGTTTTGCCTGGCAGCTATTGGTTTTCCCTTGCGAAGATGCGCCATATCCAAACGGTCTTCGGCCAGAACAGCTTGTCTGTCCTGCTCTTCTTCCGCCATCAGATGCAGTTCTTCAGATTCCACATCAAATTCGGCACGGAGGGCTGCGATCTTTGCTTCCAGGGCATTTCGTTTGCGCTCCTGCTCGCGGAGCCGGCGATCCACCTCGCGCCGGCGCGCCAGCTCGGAGGCTTTTTCCTCGGCACCCTGGGTTGCCCGGGCACTGCCGGTCAATACGTCTCCGGAACCGGTATAGATGTCGACAAGGTCAATGCCCTGGTTGGTGAGCAGAAACTCTTGAATCTGGTTGGAGTGGGCCATGCCGCGGGACTTTAAAATGTAGAGGCCACGGTTGCGTTCCCCGTTGCGTTCGATATCCCGAAGGAGAAGCCATGTATCGATCAGGGAAGATATCTCTTCGCTCGTGCGTTCGAGGCTGCCTGTAAAATGCGTGAGGTCCGTAAGAAACGTGGAAATGTTTTTCATCTTCAAATAGTCGATCAGCCGCGTTAAGATGGATTTGACCTCTAACGGTGTTCCTGCGGAACTCAGGTTGCTGATCGGATCCACAATGAATACCTGGGGATTGAAACTTTCGATCACCTTGTGGAAAGTGAGAAGATGCATCTCGAGACCGTAAAGGGAAGGACGGACGGAATGAAACTTGAGAAGCCCTTTCTTCACCCATCGGGCCAGATCCATGCCGATGGAACCCATGTTCCGGATGATCTGGCTGGGCGATTCCTCGAAGGCAAAATACAGGCAGCGCTCGCCCCGCCGGCAGGCGGCATCGGCAAAGGTGGCC
>AMWB02032330.1_pt1 | contig 14629 bp, 17 predicted proteins | sample 200311 | NCBI WGS metagenome assembly AMWB02 (sample SAMN02737377, study PRJNA173069) | bioreactor metagenome | biome: anode biofilm in microbial fuel cells | place: USA: California | collected 2010-12-16 | reverse complement strand
GGTTTAACGCCCTCCGCCATCCGCCCTCCGATTTTTAATTACTTTTTCGTAAGCTGTTGTTCGACGAAATCGCCCACAATGGGCAATTTATACCGCTCACCCTTATAGGCCTTCACCATCAGGACGATCCAAAGCACGACACCCAATGGGAAAAGCACCAGGTTCACCAGGATCCCAAGGATCGGGATCAATCCGACCACGAAGGAGATGATGAAAAGCCCGAGAAATGTCACGAGCGACTGAAGCGCATGAAAACGCACGAATGCGTTTTTTTGTTCGAGGAGCAAAAAAACAAGCCCCGTCACCCAGCCAAGCACGTAGCAAAAAAGGGCTTCGAGATTCTCTGTAACCCCCAAAACCGTGTTCTTATTTTCGTCTACCATGGTTACCCTCTCTTTTCAAAATAGCTTGAGCGTCTATTCTACAGAATTCCACGGAAAAAACTATACCGTTCTAAAAAAAGAAGGTTAGAATAAAGAATAATTTTAGAACTCGTTTTGATGGCTAAAGGAGGTTTTTATGCCGACTATTTTCACCAAGATCCTCGCCGGAGAGATCCCGGCCCACAAGATCCTCGAGAATGACAAGTATCTTGCGTTCCTCGACATCCGTCCCGTGAACCCCGGGCATACGCTCGTCATCCCGAAACAGGAAGTGGATTATATTTTCGATATCGAGGACGAGCCTCTGAAGGGCCTGATCATTTTTTCTAAGAAGGTCGCCAAGGGTATCCGCAAGGCTATCCCCTGCAAGAAGGTCGGGGTCATGGTCGCGGGGCTAGAAGTCCCCCACGCTCATGTACACCTCATTCCTATCCTGGAAAGTCTTTCGGAGCTCAATTTCGCCCGTGCCAAAAGCATGCCTCAGGAAGAACTTGCTGAGATAGCCTCAAAGATCCGGAAGAATTTGAAGTAAGTTCAGGCGATTTTGAGAAACGCGGAAAAAAGTTCTTTGTAAGTCTTTGTAACGGGGAACTTCGGAAATTGATGAGTGATCTTTGGAGGGGGACGGAAAAGGATCCCCCGGTCCGCTGCCCTGAGCATTGCAATATCGTTATAAGAGTCCCCTGCTGCAACGACTTTGAATCCCAGACGTTCCAATCCCTTGACGGCCTCTTTCTTGCCGTTCCTTTGCCGCAAATGATAACGAGCGATAAAACCCTTTTTGTCCGTTGAAAGCCAATTGCAGAAAAGGGCCGGGTATCCGAGCTTTTTCATCATCGGCCCGGCAAATTCGTAATAAGTATCGGAGAGAATGACGACTTGATAGTTCTCTTGAAGTTTTCTTAGAAATTTTTTGGCGCCGGGAAGCGGGTTCATGCTCTTGATCACAGCTTGGATGTCGCGAAGACGTATCCCCTCTTTCCTGAGGATGCCAAGCCGGTAGCGCATCAACTTATCATAATCGGGCTCGTCGCGAGTGGTGATCTCGAGGGCTTTGATGCCGGTCTTCTTCGCCACATTGATCCATATTTCCGGGATCAATACGCCTTCCAGGTCCAAACAACAGATCATTGATTGCTCCTCCAGTATCCTTTGAGAAAAGATTATATCCGAATGCGAACTCTTTTAAAAACCAATCTTTTATTGTTGCGGGCTCACGCAAAATGATTAACGGGGCCCATGCCCCTACCAAGGCCCGGGCTCGTGCGGATGGCCCGGGCGATAAACCTTTTTGCGTTAGAGATAGCCGAATAAAGGTCCTTTCCCTTGGCAAGTTCTGCCGTGATCGCGGCTGAATACGTGCAACCCGTCCCATGCGTATGGCGGGTTGTGACGCGGGAAGCACTCAAAAGACGGACGCGGCCGGCTTGATACAAAAGATCCGTCGCTTTTCCATTTAAGTGCCCCCCTTTGACAAGCACCGCTCGGGGACCGAAACCCGCGATCATCCGCGCGGCCTTCTCCATGCCTTCCAGATCCAGGATTTTGATCCCGGTCAATGCTTCTGCTTCCAGAAGATTAGGGGTAACGAGAGCGGTGTATGGGAATAATTTTTTAACGAGCGTTTGAACGGAACTTTTCTTAAGAAGTGGAGCGCCATGTTTGCTGATCATGACCGGATCCACCACCAGAGGAAACCGGAAATGTCTTGCTTGGGCGGCAACCACCTGGATGATCTCCTCATCCCCCAAAGCGCCCGTCTTCCCCGCTTGAGGTGGAATATCCGAAAGCACAGCCTCAAGCTGACGCAACACCTGGGCGGGCTTCATGATATAAACAGCTTTGACCCCGCGCGTATTCTGAACAGTAAGAAGCGTGATAACAGACATGCCGTAAACCTTGTAGCGGTGAAACGTCTTGAGGTCGGCTTGAATGCCGGCGCCGCCCGAAGGGTCGGAGCCGGCGATCGTAAGAGCGGTCGGAATCACTGCGCGGCAGACTCGAAAAGTTCGATGAATTCTTCCGGGGTTACGCCAGTATAAAGCTGCACCGCACGCCCCGGCTGAGGCGGATGGAGAAAAAAAGAAGGAAAGCCCCGGATCCTGTATTTGAACGCGATCCCTTTCTCACGGGAATCGTGATCAGGATTGATGCTCACCTTGATCTTATCTTTAAGAAAATCGACCACAAGCGGAGAAGAGAGGACGTCTTGTTCGAATCTCCGGCAGTAGGGACACCACCCCACATTGATATAAACGACCATGGGCCGATTGGTCCTTTCATAATCTTCGATGGCCTGATTGTACCCATCAGCCCCCTGATACCACCCGTCCGACCATTTAACAGCAAGCGTATCTGTCCCCGAAGCGTCGGCGTAACACCCTGCTCCGACCAACAAGCAAAAAATTAAAAGGATCAATGTTATTTTTTTTAGGAGCACGGTATCCCCGCTTTCTAACTTGATTGGGATTGTTTGATAAGCTGATCCAGCGATGAAGCCATAAACATCAGGACCCCGATCGCGAGAAAAGCGATCAAAACAACGATGATCGTCCAGATGATCTTTGCGATCTTAGAAAATTTCGCACTTTGCCACAAAAGGGGGACCGCGAATGGACCGATCACCAAAAGCATTGTGATCACATAAAAAATAGAATCACCCGCAAAGGCCCGTGACCTGCCTGAAGCGGCCTGAAAGGCGTCCGAAGTGGCCGGGATCATCACGGCCAGATAGATCAATCCCATAAAAAGCCATGATAAAGGTGTATGGCTGATCACAAGGCTTATCCACACGCCTGCCGTCATACAAAGAAGTGTCCATCCCTTAGCGCGTTCCCCAAGATAGAGTTGCCCGAGACCGGGGACAAGTATGGAATAAAAAAAAGCGAGATGAGGACTTTTCACAACGGGGCTTGATTTTCGGTGAGTGTTATTTTTTTCTCAAGGAGTTTACCGGCTCTTTTAATCTGGAACATCTGCGCTTCTCCTTCCTTTTGAGCCAGGATCGCGCGGTAATACTTTTCCCAGCCGTCGAGCAGGATGTTGTTCTGTTTGATCAAGATATCCCCCGGCAAGAATCCTTCTCGCTCGGCGGGAGAACCGGCGCGGACGCTCATGATCGTGAATTTCAGGGTCTTTGGATCCCGCTCGACACGAAACCCCAAACGAGGAGCTTCAGGGCTCAGAGAGAAAATGCTGATCGGCAGCTCCAGCTCTCCATCCTTACGAAGAATCGTAAATTTTTTGAGGGATTCGCCTTGAAAATTCAAAAAAAATCCAAAAAGATTTCCGGGCGTCACATCCTGACCCGAGATCTTCATGAGGACATCCCCGTTACGAAGCCCCTGTTCATAAGCCAGTGTCGGCGGATCGGCTTCCGCGATGAAATAATGCGCCGTTTTGTCATCATAGTGAAGATCACAACCCAGGATCACGCTTTTGATCGCCGGGAACTTCGCTTCCACGAGCCGCTCGTTGATATTTTTGCCCAAAAGACCTTCGAACCTCCCGCGGGACCCGTCACTTTTCCGGAACCCCTTGGACGAAAGACCCGTTTTTCTCTTGAAATAGGCCTTGATCCCCACGATCGTCATGGTCGGGTCCTTTTCCACAACGCCGATCTCAAGCGCACAAAATCCACTCGAGGATATGCTCGGAGCCTTGGCCCATTCTTTGTATTCTTTTTTGTATAACGGAAATGTCGCGGACCGGATATAGCCTCGGGTCTTGTCGACCGTTTCGAGCGGGATCTTTTCGCTTTCCAGCGTTGCGATCGTGGCGTTCCAGACCTCTTCGAAATTGCCAGGGAGCGGGAACGAGCGGCCTCCGGACTTGGATGAGGATAAGGAGAATCCCGAAGAAAGAAGACACAAAAAAAGCAGGCCGCAAAATCCAAGCGGCCTGCTTTTTTGAAAAGAAAGAACTGGCTTCAAGGAATTAACGCTCGAGCGTCTCACCTTTCATCCCTACTTCAGGCCCTACCGGAACCTTCATATAGGCATCTGTGGCGCTCCAAATGTGGTTGAACATCAAGATCCCGATACCGACCCAGATCACGGGATAACCCACAAGCGTCCCGAGAAGGATGGTCGTCAAAATACCGCCGATCTCGATGACGATCATCGCGCCGGTCTTGATCTTTCCGCTCTTGGAGTCCATTTCGTTATTCAGATATTGCCCCCAGCCCGGAAGCACCAATGACGCCGCGCCACGGGTCAAACTCTTATCTGATCCTTCAGAAGCGTAAGCAACGCCACTCACGGCCATGAACATGGCCACAACCAACAACAAACTTAAAATCTTCTTGAACATGACCCCTCCCTTTCTTGTTATTTTTTTATGACACCCTGTGGTATCGACCAATCCTGGACAGATTTTAGTTCGAAGTGATAAAAACGTCAAGAAGGGTCATTTGCTCGATGAAAGACCGAACGTGAAACCCTGCTTCACCTTCTCGATGAGCTCCGGGAGGACTTCCCGATAGTCACGGACGATCCCGAAATCGGCGTGACGGAAGATCGCGGCCTGCGGGTCCTGATTGATCGCGATGATCTTGCCCGATTCTTTCATGCCCGCAAGATGCTGGATCGCCCCCGAGATTGCGACCGCGATATAGATCTTGGGCCGGACGGTCTTTCCGGTCTGCCCGACCTGGCGCGCGTACGGCGCGTAACCATTATCCACCGCGTGGCGGCTTGCGCCCCAATCCGCGTTAATGCCCTGCTCCTGGAGGGTTTGGACAAGTTCCTTGATGAGCGCGAAATCGTCATGTTCGCCTGCCGGCCGGCCTCCCGAAATGATAATATCAGCCACAAAAAGATTGTCCCCGCCTCCCGCTTCGCGCTTGGTCTCAAGCACTTCCACAGCAAAATCGCTATCTCGGAAAGTCGGCGTGAATTCGCGCACGGTCCCTTTCCGGGTTGCGTCTTTCGGCAGGATCTTGAAAGTTCCCGCACGGGCCGTGGCCATTTGCGGGCACCAGAACCCGACGATCGTGGCAAGCTTGCTTTCTCCGTAAGTCGGGCGGATCGATTGTAATACGGGATAAAAAACCGACTTTTTCATGCGGTGGACGTATTCGCCCACCTCAAGACTTGTACAGTCGGCGGTCACACCGGCATGCACGCGGCTTGCGATCCTCGGCGCAAGTTCACGGCCCGAGGTCGTCGCCCCGAAAAGCGCGATCTCAGGGCGCTTATGTTCCATCCATTGGGTAAGAACGGCCGCCACCGGCAGGATCCTGTATTCTTTAAGCCGCGGGTCGTCGACCACCACCACTTCATCAGCACCATGAGCGATGATCTCAGGCGCCACCGACTTGATGTTATGCCCGGTCACAACCGCCGTCACCTGCGTCTGGAGCTGGTCCGCCAATTTCCGGGCCGGGTTTAAAATTTCAAGCGAGGACCGTGAAGGAGTTTGACCAAGCATTTCGATCCAAACCAAGATACCACGCGCATCTTTGCGGAAATCCACTCTTGGGAAATCCACATCGGTCTTAGCCTTTCCCTCGGCCGCGCTTTTTTCATCTCCAGCTTCCTTATGTTCCCCATGGCACCCGCTGATCTTGTCTTTGATCTTTTCGATCTCCGAAACAAGCGCCACCGCAAGGTCTTTGGGTTCATGCCCCGAGATCATATTTATCGGGGGCCTGTCTTTTTGGATATCCACAACCTTCGACACAAGCGTTGGTGACCCGTTCAATCCCACCACGCCCGCATCCGCACCGGTCTGATCGAGCGTCCAGATCTCCGTTTTTGTGTTCTTGGCCCGGATCGCGCCTTTGAGGGACGGCCGGCGTGCCGGAGTCGCGGTCGGCGCGATGGAGATAAGACATGGAATGGGAACTTTGAGGACCTGGAAGCCCCCTTCGATGATGCGGCGGACTTTCAAATGGTCCCCTTTGAATTCGACTTTTTCAACGAAAGTCGCTTGCGGGATCCCGAGATTTTCGGCCGTCTGGGAGGGCACATGGGCCGTATCCCCGTCCGTTGTTTGACGTCCGGAAAAAATAATGAAGGGCTCTTTAGCGTGTCTGTCGAATCCGAGTTTTTTAAGGAGCGAGGCGAGCGCATAACCCGTAGCAAAGGTATCGGATCCCCCAAGCTTCCGGTCGGAAAGAAGGATGGCGCGATCATAACCCATGGCCAATACTTTTTTAAGTGATTGCTCAAAACTCGGAGGCCCCATGGAAACCACGATCAATTCCGCATCCGGAACATGCTTTTTGATCTGGAGCCCTTGCTCCAAACCGAACGTGCAGTCCGCATTGATCATGGACTTCGCTTTCGTGCGGTCCATAAGCCCGTCGGCGCCCATCCGCATTTCGGTCGGGAGCGGTACCTGTTTCATGATGGTGATGATCTTGAGTCCCATATCAGAGATTCTCGTATTCCGGCCCGTCGCCGCCATAGGGCACGGCCCATTCAATGTTCCCGAACGGATCTTTGATATCACAGGTCTTGCAATGTACACAATTGGCCGGATGGAGATGAAGGTCTTTTTTCCCGGTTTTCGGGTCCGTCACGATCTCATAGACTTCCGCGGGACAAAAATGCTGGCACGGCCCACCGTATTTCGGAATACAGATATCCCGGCAAAGGTTGAGGTCCAGCACCCGGAGGTGGCACGGCTGTTCTTCATCGTGTTTGGAACCGGAAAAATAGACATCTGTTACTTTGTCAAAGGTCAGTTGTTTGTCGAAAACCAGTTCTTTGGCGAATTTTTTACAAAAAGGATTTTTAACATCTGCGAGTTTTTTATAGCAAGCCGCATCCTCATGGGTTTTCATTTTGCCCGAGGGTGTGATACCGCGGCCACCGGTCAGGATCTGGGTCGCGAAATGGAACGCGCCCAGGATCATGCCGTAGCCGAATCCCGCGCGGAAATTGCGTGTCCTGGAAAGGGTTTTATAGCCCGCGCTTTTTTTAAAAAGTTCCTCATAAAGTCCGAGCTGTTTTTTTGAAAAATCATTTTTCTTCAAAGCTTCGAACGCGGACTTCGCGGCCAGTATCCCGGATTCGATAGCAAAATGGACGCCCTTGAGACTGGGCATGCTCAAAAACCCGGCTGAATCCCCTACGATCATGACCCCGTCATGATAAAGCCTGGGAAGCGAGTAAAGACCGCCTTCAGGGATCGTCTTAGCACCATAACGAAGAAGCTTACCTTTTGCGAGGACTTTCGCGATCAGTGGATGCTTCTTATAAAGCTGGAGCGCTGCGTGCGAATCAAAGTTCGGGTCCTTATAATCCAGCCCGGCCGCGATCCCTACGACGACCTGACGGCCGTTCAGGCCGTAAACGAACCCGCCGCCGAAGTGATTGAACTCAAAAGGGAACCCGAGCGTGTGCATGATCCTGCCGGCTTCAAACGTTCCCTCGGGAAGGTCCCAAAGCTCTTTGACGCCCGTGGAATAGACCTGCGGATTGCTTTTGGTGTCTAACTCGAATTTGCGGATAAGTTGCTTGGTTAAACTTCCGCGCGGCCCTTCCGCCAGGATCGTGATCTTCGCGCGAATCTCGTTGCCGGGTTGGTAATTTTCCATCGGCTGTCCGTGTTTATCCACGCCGGTATCGATCGTTTTGGCGCCGATAACACGGCCGTTCTCATAGAGCATTTCGGAAACGCTAAACCCTGGATAAACCTGCACGCCTTTTTTCTCAGCGATCTCGGAGAGCCAACGCGTCATTTTTCCGAGCGAAGCCACAAAGTTGCCATGGTTCCCCATAAAAGGCGGCGTAAAAGGCGCCTTGAAGGCGTGCCGCGGCGTCAAGAAATAGACGCCTTCTTTTTTGACGGAAGATTCAAAAGGAAAATCTTTTTCTGGGATATCGGGTAAAAGAACTTTGAGGGTAGAAGGGTCGATCACAGCACCCGAAAGCGTGTGGCTCCCGATCGAGCTTCCCTTTTCAAGGACCAGGATATTGACTTTTTGACCGGCGGCAACACTAAGGTCCGCAAGATGGATGGCGGTAGCAAGGCCTGCGACCCCACCTCCCACGACCAGAATGTCTGTTTCGATCACTTCAAGTTTTCCCATATTGAATAAAAAAACCCCGGTTGGTTTATTTCGGGATCCCTATTGTAGTCTTTTGGGATGGAGGCGGTATTTTAGCATAAACTTTGTTCGAGAAGAGAGAAAAAGCTTCGCCTTGGGCTGGATCTTCAGAAGGATATTTTGAGGCCAGTTCCCAAGATATTAAGCGCAGTCCATTTCCCGATGGAATCCTTTTTGGATTGGCGCAAGTAGAAGATCGATCCGTAAAAGGGCCTCCACCAATGGATCTTAAATCCCGAATAGAGCCGGTCCTCGATCATTCCGTTCCTGTCCGTTTCCAGAAAGATCTCATTGGCGATGTAAGGCTGCAATTCGAACCGCGTCCATCTCCAGGGAGACGTAAGGGTCGTCATGTTCCGGTACACCATCGCAAATTTCGCTTCCTGCCGCCAGCGGAATGACAACATGTTGCGGTTTTCAAGAAGGAACCCGCAGACCGGAAGCTGGGGCGTTATATAAATGCGCGGTTCGGATTCCCAATACCAGACCTCATCGTTCTTTTTGGTCCGAGATGCCCGATTCTCCAGATATAAGACGCCTAAAGCTAGATATTGGGAGGGTTGATAGTTCGTCCCCACATGGGTTTCAGTGTAATAAATCCCGTTGTGTTCCCGGAAACGCAGTTCTTCACCAGTCCATATTCTCCATTCTTTGTTCAGTTTTTTTTCAATGTCATAAGTGTTCCAGACACCGAAGCCCTCGTCCCGCGTGCGCGCGGCCATGGCAGACGGCGCACCGCTCCCTTGGAGCAGAAAAATGGCCGTCATAAAAAAACAAACCGCTGGAAACTTTTTCCGACGATCTTCGGAATGAAGAATCATGCAGGATCTTTACTTTTGACGCCGCTTCACTACGAAAGGACAAATCACAAACGATGGTTTGTTAATTCACTTGATAATAATTTTCATGAGGCGAGCCATTTTGCAGCAGCATAAGAAATGGCTGAGATCGCCGCAGAACACGGGATCGTGATAATCCACGCCCACACGATATTCCCCGCAACACCCCATCGCACGGCGCTCATACGCTTCAACGAACCTACACCCATGATCGCGCCGGTGATCGTATGCGTTGTGCTGACAGGGATGCCGAGCGCCGAAGCTACAAACAAGCTCGTCGCGGCACCCGATTCCGCGCAAAAACCGTCTACGGGTCTCAATTTCGCAACTTTTTGACCCATAGTCTTCACGATCCTCCAACCCCCCGACATTGTACCGAGCGCAATCGCGCTGTGGCATGTGATCACGATCCAAAAGGGAATGTGGAATTCTTTTCCAAGAAGTCCCGCACTGAAAAGAAGGCTCGCGATAATCCCCATGGTCTTCTGAGCATCATTACCACCGTGCCCTAAACTATAAAGCGCAGCGGAAACCAGTTGGCCTTTTCGAAACCAGTGGTCAACTCCGGCCGGCGAACTTTTTCTGGCAAGCCAGTTCACGATGATGCCATAAAGAACACCTAAAAGAAGTCCAACGACCGGGGAGATCAAAATAAAGGCGACCGTTTTGATGATCCCGCCCCAAACGAGGGACCCCGTACCCGCCTTTACGAGCGCCGATCCGACCAATCCTCCGATCAGAGCGTGGGAAGAACTTGTCGGCAGACCGAAGTACCACGTAATAATATTCCAAACACAAGCTCCCATCAGCGCGCCAAAAATGATCTGGCTATCGACGATGGAAATGTCGATGATCCCCTTCCCGATCGTGTTGGCTACATGGAGTCCGAAGAAAAGGAAAGCGATGAAATTAAAAAAGGCGGCCCAAATCACCGCGTGTTGCGGGGAAAGAACGCGGGTGGAAACAACGGTCGCGATGGAGTTTGCGGAATCATGGAACCCGTTCAGGAAATCAAACACAAGAGCCAGCAGGATCAGGAAAAGGATCCAAGAGGTCATGGTCACTCCGTTTCTAGGCGTGTTTGACGAGGATCGATTCGACTACGTGCACCACGTCCTCGCAAACGTCCAGGACCGTTTCTGCGTCCTGATAAATATCCTTCCATTTCACGACCGCCACAGGGTCTTTGGCATATTTCTCGAAAAGTTCACCCAACATATCATCCCGCATCTTGTCGCCAAGGTTCTCAAGATTGTTCACTTCGATGCAGGCCTTCAGGATCTCTTTGCTCTGCTTCATATCCCGGAGCCCTTTGACGGCCTGGGAAACGCCTTTGACGGACATTTCGATCACCCTCGCAAATTCCGAAAGATTTCTCTCCATACTTAGGATCTTATAGACCCGGAGGCGTTTAGTGATGGTGTAAAGCATATCGACGATATCATCCATCTCCTTGGCGAGATCGTGGATATCTTCGCGATCAAAAGGTGTGATGAAGGTCTTGTTGAGCTGGTCCATGATCTGATGCGATACTTCATCCCCAAGGTGCTCAATCTCTTTCATGATCCCGACTTCGGCCTCGGAAACTTTATAATCAGACACCATTTTTGCGAAATGGGCGGCGGCTTGAACGGCATAATCAGCCTGTTTGTCAAAAAGATCAAAGAAGCTGGTTTCTTTGGGAAGCAGGAATCCGAACGCCATGGCACACCCCTCCGTTAGTTCTCTGTATCATTCCGGTTCAGTGTTTGTTGGATGGTTGATAACGTCTGGCTATATCAAGGCCTGTTCAAGCCGCCCCCAGTCTATCCAAAACGTCCGTTTTGTCTATCGAAAAATAGAGGGAAACAAATCAAAAAGCGGGATCAAAACAGGAACGGATTCCCCTATTTTGTATAGGGAAACCCGCTTTAAAACACCATAAAAAACGGCGGATCAGCCTTTTGCGAGAAGTTCGTTTACCTTCGCCACAACGGCAAAAGCATCGGCGACATACAGCACGTCGGCCTTGCCCTGGGCCCAGCCGCAGTTGGCGTCGATATTGACCGCGCGCCGCTCATTGATAAAACGCCAGCCCACCACATGCGGCTCCTCGCCGTGGCAACAGGTGGAAAACCCTTTTGGATGACGCGGCGTGGAGCCGGTCTGCCCGACCTGGTTCAGATGGCTCATGAAAGGAAGCACGGCCTCCCCTTCGGATCCTTGGTCCACAAGCGACTTGCTGCTTCCGAGCGAAGCTTTGGCATGTTTTAAAAAGTCGAGAATGAGCTTCTCGGCATCCTTGGTATGCGTCTGACCGTCTGCCTGTTTTTTGGTCCAGCCGGCACCCGCCACGAACAACACCGCCGCATCGGGACGAATGGTCTGGGCGTCCGCGGACGGAGCTTCGATACCTGTTACTTTCGTACGTTTTTCTTTATCGGTAACAGTAACGGCGACGGCTTCGACCTTGGCTGAACCTTTGGCGCTTTGCCATGGCGGAAATACGCCGGAATCTACAGCAAGGATCCACGGTCTTGCCGCGCGCGTCAAAGTAGCCATCATGCGCTGACGATAATACCAACGCTGGATCTGTAGAACGCCATCCGTGAACTGGACGCCGCTCACATGCGTATCGATCGTCGCTTTTAAACGAAATGCCGCACCGGGCAAAGCCCTTGAAAAACGCGAAGTCGCAGGAGCGATAATGATCGTTGCGCCCGCCGCCGCGCCGATCGCCTCCAAAGCTCTAACATCCGTGGCGTAGCGGGACATTCCAAAATCAGCTCCGCTTACGCCGAGGATTTTTACCGCGCCGCAGGCAGCGATAGAATCCGCGGCCGTCTGGACATTTTCCCCGACAAGACCGACCGTCAAGGTCGAACCCGCAAGACCTTTTTGAACCTGAAGCGCTGCGCTTAGAACTTCGAGTGCGACCTTCGGAAAAAGGCCGTTTGCATCCGTATGAGCTATGAAGAGTATTTTTTCCATGGGTTAGCCCTTTATCCAGGTTACGATCTCTTTGGCGATCTCTTCAACAGGCGTATCCTTGACGATGCGAGTTTGGCGTTGCTGCTTGGGAAGTTCCACGCTTGCGAATTTGATCTTGTCGGTTTTTAAAGGCGCTGCGGTCGCTTTTTGAAGCGACGGCATGATCCCGCGCATATTCGCCATTCCCACCTGCGGGTTATTGGGCGGTTCCGGAAGGTTGCCCGTCGCCCATCCGATCACGACTGGGGCGCCGGCACATGCAGAGACCTGATACTGCCCGCCTTCGATACGCTCAAGGATCCTGAACGACCCGTCTGACTGGACTTTAAGCTCGTCAACCGCCAGAAATACATCGCTGATCCCAAGTTGTTCGGCAACCATTTGCATCGTGGTCCCCGCATCACGGGAAGCCGAAGCGCAGCCGCCAAATACGAGCAGTTTTGTTTTATCGAGCCCTGGGATCTTTTCGATCGCGCTCGCGAGAGCCGCCGCAACTTCTCCGGAATCTAAAAAACCGCTCGCAGAACCGTCAAGGCATACGAGTTCGAACGGAACCTTTTGGGCGATCGTCATCATGAGCTGCTGGAGCTTGGCTTTGGGCCCAAGGCTGATAAGGGTCACTTTACTTCCAGGATTCTGTTTAGCGAGGTTTGCCGCTTCAAAGAGCGAATGGCCGGCCCATGGGTCAAGCACTGATGGCAGCATCATTTCGTTCTTAAGTGCGGGCCCGGTTGGCCCCTGGATCGGCTCCAAGGTTTGGAGCGGGTCCGGCACCAGGCTTCCGCATACGATGATATTAAAAGCTGTCGTCATAATTCCCCTCCTTAAAAAATTAATGGAAAATTGGCTAAGGATTGCGCTAAGAATGGCACATTATAATGAGGGTGTCAGGTTTCGGCTAGTGTAAAAAACCTCGAAGAGAACTCTATTGTTCGACTTTGGCGAGCGCTTCTTCACCGTTGTCCACAGAACGGAATTTCAAGAATTCTTCACTCTCCGGAAGTTCCATCAAAAATTTACGGCTTTCGTCTATTTCAACGTGGGGCCCCTCCACTTGAAAATCAAGGACATGCCCACCTACCGTTTTATCTGTGCTCAAGAAATGAAAATGGTAACCGGGCACATTGACGCCTCCCATATAGGGCGGGTATCGGAACCCGATCTGCGTTCCTTCAAGGTCTTTTAACTCAAACACCTTTTGCTCTTTGATCGCTTCGGTCAGAACCGGAAAGGGTTTATTTTGGCGGGCCGCGCTGCGAACCTTGATCGATGGAAATCTCCCTTCGACCTTAATCGCATAGATCAGATTGGGTGACGGAAGTTTTTCGTCAAGGAACTGGGTGAGCGCTTTATATCCCATCGCTTGCTCCGGAAAGAATTCCCGTCCGGGTTCAAAAAAAGTCAAGGTCACGAATGGGCTCGTGGCCGCGTCTCCAAGGAGATATGATCTTCCGTCCGGTTTTATCTGATAGAAGGAATGATCCAGAACGACCATTTCTCCATCAAGCGCATCGAGCGTGCCGAGACCGAAATCGCCGTGCTTCTTAAGGTCATGAATGCTCATGGTGCCGCTGTAGCAACCGGCCATAAGGGCGTTGATGGGCGCATTCTGAAAAATGACTTCTTTCTGATTCGGAGTATGGGCGCAACCGAGGAAAAAGAGAGGGATTAGAAGTAAGAGGTATTTTTTCATGCTACCAAGGTTCGTTGATATTTGACTGTAACCCGCTAAACCCTAGGAGCCGGCTAGAGAAAGTTCTTTTTCGAGCTTGAAAATAACGAGAAAACGGTCTTTCCCATCCGCCTCCTTCTCTTCATTGCATAAAGAACTGCGGGGCATCGCCTGCAAACGCTCGGAATTCTTTTCCTCGGAAACCTTCTTTAAAAAAAGTCTCTTGCCCTGATAGATCCCTTGGGTTTCGATGAAAAGATAGGCTGCATAAGGATTGGACTGCAGGTTGTGATGCGTCAGCCTGTCCGCCATGATGAAGGCGATCGTGCCGTCCTCAAGAATATGGGGTCGCGCGTAAATGGCCGCATCCACTTTTCCGGAACTGTCCGCGGTAGCAAGCACGCCAGTGCCTTTGGTCCGCTCAAAATACTCTCGGAGGTTCATAGTCATCTCCTTTGTCTTAAAAAACTTCTTCGAAAAGCTTCGGTTTAATTAATATTGGAATGCAAACCGCCGGAACCGGCGCGAAAATCGACGTTAGTGAGATCGCTCCCCTGCTCGCGCGCATAGGCGCAATTCCAGAGGCAGGCCGCGCAGTGTATGCATTTTTCCCGGTCAAAGAGTGGGACGCCTCCGTCGGAACCGGCCGTGATCGCCTGGGCGGAGCACATTTCGATGCAGATCTTAGTCCGGCATTTCTGGCATT
>AMWB02085084.1_pt1 | contig 14635 bp, 13 predicted proteins | sample 200311 | NCBI WGS metagenome assembly AMWB02 (sample SAMN02737377, study PRJNA173069) | bioreactor metagenome | biome: anode biofilm in microbial fuel cells | place: USA: California | collected 2010-12-16 | reverse complement strand
TTTTAGTAAAATAGAAAATTTGCCTGTGCCATACAGTAAAACATCTGAAAGCAGCTCCGAACACGGAATTATGTTCCGCGATAAAATTGGATTATTGTCTTCGAAAATCGATGCGTTCAGAACTGGAGGTAAGGAAGAAGACCTGCACGACGCGAGGGTCTCTTCGAGAAAACTCGAGACGTTGCTTAAATCGTTCGGTTACCTCTCGCCCGATGAATACTATAAGATTTATCTCGCGAACACAAAGGGACTAATCAAACTGTTCGGTGCCGCGAGAGAACTCGATGTCTGCGCCGAAATCACAAACGAGTATCTTAAGATAATAAAGATAAAGAGCCCTTTCACAGTGCGGTTTATGGAAAATCTGAAATCGGAAATCGCGTCAAAGAGGCAGAGAATAATGAAGTCGCCGCTGCTGCCCGAATTTATTTCCGGAGCGGATGAAATGATTGAGTATTTTTCCCTAAGCAATTCAATGATGACGGGACGCGCATCGCTCAACCTTAAATCGCAGTTTCGTCTTATACTCCTGAAACAGTACGACAGGATTACGGATTATACTTCCCGGCTAATTGCGGGAAACAGTTCCAGAGAACTCCTTCACAGCGTCAGGATAAAGTCAAAACCCCTCAGATATAACATGGAGTTTGCAGCCGAATACTGCGGAATGGGTATTCGGAGTCAACACGCGCTTATTAAAGAGTTCGTTGAAAGGGCGGGAAAAATTCACGACGTCGATGTAATGATTCAAAAACTCATTAAATTCAGCAAGAAAATTTCGGGAACGCACCTTCCGGATTCTGCGAGAAGTCTGAAAAGTTTCCTATCCTACCTGAACGAGATGAGAAAAAGCGAATACAATAAACTTATCGACGTCATTAAAAAAATCGAGCCCGCAAAATTCAGAGAAAAGTTCATAACCGAAATGCAAAAATAAAAATGGATATCAAAGACAGCATAAACGAAATATTTCCTGAACTCAGGAAATGGATTACGGATTATTACCGCGGGATAGAGAACCTGCCCGTGAAATCGAAGTGGAAAATACGAGAAATATTCGACAGGCTTCCTTCCGCGCCTCCAGCGGACGGCGAACCTTTCGATAAGATATTCGGCGATTTCAACGAAATCATAATGCCGGGAATAACGCACTGGCAGAGTCCGAAGTTCTTCGCTTACTTTCCAGCGAATTCGAGCGTTCCGTCGCTTGCGGCTGAAGTAATAACAGCAGCGCTCGGCGTTCAGGGAATGAAATGGGAAACATCGCCTGCGGCTGCCGAACTCGAAGAAATGGTCATGAACTGGCTGCGGGATATGATTGGGCTTCCCGGAACTTTCACCGGAGTAATACAGGACACGGCATCAACCTCGACGCTCGCGTCGCTCATAAACGCGAGGGAAGTCATGTCGGATTTCTCAATCAACAGGAGCGGGTTTTCAGGCAAAGAAAAATTCCGCGTGTACTGCTCGACTGAGGCGCACTCTTCGATAGAAAAAGCGGTTAAGATAACCGGAATAGGTAGGGATAACCTCGTAAAGATTCCGGTGAACGATGATTTTTCGATGAACACGCTTCTTCTTGAGAAAGCGATTCAATCAGACCTGAATGAGGGATGTAAGCCCTTATGCGTTGTCGCCGCGTTAGGAACGACAGGAAGCACAGCGATTGATTCACTCGGTGAAATTTCCGAGTTGAAAAAGAAATACGGATTCTGGCTGCACGTTGACGCCGCGCATCTGGGCACCGCTTTCATTCTTCCGGAATACAGAAAGTACCTGAAGGGAATCGAGGAGGCGGACACCTTCGTGTTCAATCCGCATAAATGGATGTTCACGAATTTCGACTGCTCCGCGTATTTCCTTAAAGACAGGAATTCACTTTTAAATACTTTTGAAATAATACCCGAGTATCTGAAGACACGGTCGGACAGCGCCGTCAATAACTACTGCGACTGGGGTATTCCGCTCGGGAGGCGGTTCAGGGCGTTGAAACTCTGGTTCGTCATCAGGTCGTTCGGCGTGAAAGGCCTGCAGGAAAAGGTTCGCGGTCACATCGAACTCGCGAAGATGTTCTATGAAATAGTATCATCCGACCGCGATTTCGAAATCCTCGCTCCTCTGACCTGCAACCTTGTATGCTTCAGGTACAAACCCGCGGGAAAGAGCGAAGATGAACTGAATGCAATCAACGAAAAACTACTTCAGAGAATAAACGATTCAGGAAGAATATACATATCACATACTAAACTCAACGGAAAATACACGTTAAGACTTGTAGTCGCCCAGACTAACGTTGAGAAAAGGCACGTGCTGGAAGCCTGGGACGCGATAAAAACTTTTTCAAAATCATAAATCAAAGCGATGAAAACACAGAATTACAAGAACCACAGAAGGTTTGTTCTCATGTATCATTCGGTTACTTTCCCGCTAATCATACTGTTGTTGATATCCTCGGTTTATTATACCATAGCGGCATTTAATGCGGGCACGTCGCTGAAGCCGGGTTTGTTTCTGTTCCTCGTATCTTTCGTGCTCCTGATGCTGTTATACTTTGCGAGGACTTTTTCTTTAAAGGCGCAGGACAGAGCCATACGCGCTGAGGAGAATTTCCGCCATTACTTGCTGACAGGAAAGCCGCTTGATTCAAGGCTCACAATAAGGCAGATTATCGGGCTGCGATTCGCCTCAGACGAGGAATTTCCCGAACTCGCTATGAAGGCGGCCCGAAACAGGAATGTCGGAAGAAGATATAAAGAAAGCCGTGAAGAACTGGCGCGGTGATTATTACAGGATTTAATGAAAATAAAAAAGGGTGCTTAAAGCACCCTTTTTTTATCTAATGAATTATTTTGTAAGAATCATTTTTCTGACTTCCTTCTTATCTCCTGAAATCAGTGAATAAAAATACAAACCGCTCGTGAGTCCGAGGTCGGATGCGTTGAAATCCGTTTCATACGTCCCGGCGTTCTGGTATTGATTTACAAGTGTCGCCACTTCTTTTCCCGCAACGTCATATACTTTTAACGTAACGTTGCCCGGCTTGCTTAACCCGTATTGGATTTTTGTCACGGGATTAAACGGATTCGGGAAGTTCTGTTTGAGATTAAAAGAAGACGCGGTGCCGTTTATTTCTCTTACGGAGGTTGTTGTAACGCTAATCGTCTTGCTTGACGCGTAATTCCAGTTGTCACCCGATGACGTACCGCTGAGGTTGACCGAATTTCCGTTTGCGTAAATTGTCGCCGTACCGACCGTATTCGGCGCTATGTACCTGAAAGTGAAAGTTACTGTATCGGACGTAGGCGCCTTCGGTGTCGTGTGTGTAAGTTCGAAATCGCTTCCCACCGCTAATCTTTGAAGGAATGATTCCGAAGGACTCGTTATCAGGTTGCCGCTGCTTGAAGCGATGTCGCATCCCGCCGCCGCCAACGGACCGCCCTTAATCTTAATCATGAACGTCGCTGTATCGCCAATTCCCATCGAGGAAGGACCGATTATGTTTACGTTAACAGACGTCGTGGGTGATGAGCCGTGGCAAATGCATCCCGGGTCGCTCCCCGGCTTCAGTGTTCTTCCTGTCATGCCGGTAGAATGCGCCGTAATGTTCTGATAGATTAATACGCCGAAAGCTATCAGCACGACGGCTATTGTAATTCGTTTTTTCATTTAAATTGTCCCCTTGGTTTAGTTTATAACAAACTTGTCAGTCCAGATATTTCTTGATTTCCTCCTCGAAAAATTCATACGTCTGGCTGCCTAAAAATTTATTTACGAGTTTTCCATCCTTGTTGTAAATATAAGTAGTGGGAATTGCACCCTCCCAGTTCTTGTCATAATAATTTATGAAGTCGTCAATCGACTTGAAATCGTTGTAATACGTCGTGAAGTCGACGTTTTGCTTTTTAAGGAACGGAACCACCTTAGTCTGAACCTGTTCGGGCATGTCAACCGATATAAAGACCAGGTTGAATCCCTTGTCCTTGTAGCTGTTGTATAGTTTTACAAGGTGAGGGAATTCCTGTACGCACGGTCCGCACCAGGTCGCCCAGAAATTATAAAGCGTAACCTTGCCCTCGGTTGATTTTGTTATCGTTTCAAGGTCGTCGATTGACTTGACCGGTTTTATTTCCTGCCCGAATAAATTCAGGGACAGTGTCATCAATATTGCTATAAATATATATTTCATTTTGAATCTCTTTTAATCGTGCATCCGAAAGACTTCGTCGATTTGACGGACACTTCCTTTCCGTCCAGAATTTCTTTCAGCGCGTTTTTCAAATCGTTTGATGTAACTTTTTCGGCGTAACTGTTGTCGTCTATTCTGCCGTGATAAAGAACGGTTCTGTCCTTGCCGAGTATAAAAACTTCAGGCGTCCTGTTTGCCTCGAAAATATCCGCTACAACGCTTCCATTGTCTTTAAGCATCGGGAAGACATATTTATGCTCGGTGGCGTGCTCTTTTACGCGCTCTTCACTTTCCGTTGAATTCGAATTAACCGCCCAGAACGTTATTCCATTCGAAGCGAATTCATTCACGTAATTGTTTATTCTGTCGTTGAATGGCTGCACGTAAGGGCATTCGGTCGACCAGAACATAATCACTACATATCCGTCCTTGAGAGCGTTATCGAGATTATATTCCTTGCCGTCGTAATTATTAATCGTGAAATTACTGACCTTGTCTCCCGGGTCTTTCGCGTAAAGGTTTGCCGCCGCGAGTAAAAGCAAAACAGATAATATTTTTATGTATTTCATATTTTTCTCCTTTTTCCTTAAAACGCAGGAAGTGATTATAAAATTCAAAAAAAGTAATTTATTTAACCATACATCAAATGTGAAAATCATAATATGATTCGCCGCGTATAATTGTTGTTTTATCTAAATATTTGCCTGCTTGTACTAAATGTGTGGTTCGTCCTGAATTGCTTTGCCCATAAAGAAGCGGGCGAATGAGAGTTATATTCCATTTTATTTGGAATAATATGTAGTTATTTTTATCCTATGGCGAACATCGTACTGCTTTTCATCGGACTGACGGCGGGCATTATAATGCAGAGATTCAAATCCGTTCCCGCGGACTCTTATAAAATCCTCAACGGCATTATAATAAATATTTCGCTTCCCGCGCTCGCGCTTTTGTATGTTCCGCAGATAAGCATCGACTCAAAAATCATTTATCCGCTCGCCTCGATGTGGATTGTTTTCGGTTTAGCTGTGGTTTTCTTCGTGATTCTCGCGAAAGTTTTCGGATGGGACAAGTCCACAACGGGCGCTTTGATAATGACGGCGGGATTATGCAACTCGTCATTCGTCGGATTTCCCGTTCTGCTTGCGATGTTCGGTGAAGAAGGACTGAAGGTCGGGGTCATAATCGACCAGGCGGGGAGTTTCACTGTGCTTGCAACGGCGGGAGTGATTGTTTCGTCAATATTCTCTTCCAGCGGTTTCAGTTTAAGTAAAATCGCGAAAGACATTGTAGTCTATCCTCCTTTCATAGCGTTCGCCGCCGGTGTCGTGCTTAAAGTATCGGGCTTTCAGCACACCGAACTTACTAAAACGATACTCGAAAAACTCGGCGGGCTTATCGTGATTCTTGCTCTGGTATCCGTAGGATTTCAGTTGAAAATATCAATCAAGGAAGTTCATTTTAGGGAAATGTTTGTTGGATTGTTTTTCAAACTTCTTCTCGCTCCCGCGGTAATCTTTGTCCTGTACTACTTAATTGCGGGTGAAAGAGGGCTCTCCGCGGACGTGAGTCTGATTGAATCTGCAATGCCGCCGATGGTGATGGGTTCGGTGATGGCGGTCTCGTACAACCTGAATCCGCGTCTCGCTAATCTGATGGTCGGCATTGGAATTCCGCTGTCGGCGATAACACTTCTGTTCTGGTACCTCATTATGATGTGATTATTGCGGTAATCGTATGTTGATTATTGAATGTAATGAAAAATCCTATTTCCCAAAACCGTGTTTAGGCATTGAATTTAAGAATGCCAGAAAGAAAAGGACAACGATACTTGCAGCAATACCCATCACTAAAAATGACGTTCCGACATAATCAAATTTCTTTTGATTATAGTAAATTCTTGAAATATCTTTAATTCCGACTGTGTCGTGTGAATATTTCTTGTATAAGGAAGTGGTCTCAAATCCTTTTACCAAAGAAGCATCGCTTAATGACGAAAGGTTAATGTAAACAAGTTTTCCCGTGTTTTCATTTCTGTAATCAATAAAACGGGAATAATATCCGGACAGATTCAGAATTGAATTATTGCTGAGCAAAAGGCTGTCAATTTTATAATCGTCTGTGGGTTTGACTTCCGATTTACCGGTCAGGAAATCCCGTGGTGTGTTGGTATAGTTTTCTGTTGTAAAGCATCCGGAGAGGAGAAAAGAGAAAATCAATAAATACACTGTATACGGTTTGTATCGGGTCATATTCTTCTAGGTTTGACTTGGAATAAAGTGTTAATAAATGAAGTATTTATCAAGTCCAAGGGGAATCTCTTATAGTATTCCCGGGGTATTTTGTGATATAAGGGTAAAAAGCCGTATGCGTTACCGCATACGGCTTAATAATTTTCTATCATTTTCTTTGTGTGTACAGTTCGATTACTTTAAGAATCACCTTTGTCGCTTTTTCCATCGACTCGAGCGGGACGTATTCGAACTTACCGTGGAAATTCAGTCCGCCTGACGAAGAAGAAGTTTGTGACGGAGACAAGATTCAGATTCGTCGGTTAATGCGTCAGCATCCAGGTGATGGAATAAATTAGCGGGACTGTTATTATTACACCCGTTATGTACGCGAAACTGCCATAGTCGAACGATTCCTTCCTGTAGAACATCATCTTAATATCCGCGGCATTAATCGAGTCAACGGGGGCGGGTCTTAATACTATCTTTACCGGATTTTGTCCGTCCGCGGGGATTGTATCCGTAACATTGCCCATTCTTTGATAGATTAATTTCGTACAGGAGTCCCGGCCGCATTTGATAAAGCCGGTTACATAATCGGGGAATACCAATCTCGCGTTTGATTTTAATATGATGCTGTCGATAAAATAACTGCCGTCATTCTTGAATAACGACTTACCGGAAATGATTTTATCGGGCGTATCCGAATACTGCTCGGTGGTGTAACATCCCGTGAGAAGGAATGAGAAAAACAACAGACAAAAAACGGAAAATTTGGGCATTTGTCCTCCTGTAAAAAAGCCGCATGTTTTACCATGCGGCTTTTATTATTCTACCATTTTCTTTGTGTGTACAGTTCGATTACTTTTAATATTACCTTTGTCGCTTTTTCCATCGACTCGAGCGGGACGTATTCGAACTTTCCGTGGAAATTCAGTCCACCCGCGAATATGTTCGGGCAGGGAAGTCCCATGAATGAAAGTCTCGCGCCGTCCGTGCCGCCTCTGATGGGCACGACTTTCGGCTCTATCCCGAGTTCGACCATCGCCTTTTCGGCTATTTCGACGATGTGGTAAACGGGCTCGACCTTTTCCCTCATGTTGAAATACTGGTCCTTTAATTCGGCTTTGACAACGCCTTCGCCGTATCTCTTATTAAGAAAGTCGGCGCATTCGACAGCGGTTTTCTTTTTCGCCTCGAACTTCGCGCGGTCGTGGTCCCTGACGATGTATGTTATCGTCGAATTCTCGACGGTTCCGTTCATCGAAATCAGGTGGAAGAATCCGTCGTAATGCTCCGTGTATTCGGGTCTCATGTTGACGGGCAGCAGCGCGTTGTATTCCATCGCTATCAGCATCGAGTTAAGCATCTTGTCTTTCGCGTAACCGGGATGAACGTTGCGTCCCTGAATGCTGACGGTGAGTTTCGCGGCGTTGAAGTTTTCGTACTCGAGTTCGCCGACACCGCCGCCGTCCATCGTGTACGCGAACTCCGCTCCGAACTTTTTAACGTCGAAGAAATCAACTCCGCGGCCGATTTCCTCGTCGGGTGTGAATCCGATTTTAATTTCGCCGTGCTTTATTTCCGGATGCTCGGTGAGATATTTCACCGCGGTCATTATTTCCGTAATTCCCGCCTTATCATCGGCGCCGAGAAGAGTGGTGCCGTCGGTGGTGATTATCGTGTCGCCTTTGTATTCGAGCATTTCAGGGAACAGTTCAGGCGAAAGAACCAGATTGAGTTCTTTGTTTATTACTATGCTGCCTCCGTCGTAATTCTTCCATACCTGCGGATTGACGTTCTCGCCCGACATGTCCGGGCTCGTATCGACGTGCGCGATGAATCCGAGAACGGGAATTTTCTTGTCCGTGTTCGCCGGAAGAGTCGCCGTCACGTAACCGTGCTCGTCAATTTCGGCTTTCAGCCCCATGGCGGTCAGTTCCGCCTTCAGGAGGTTTAGCAGATCAAATTGTTTTTTAGTGCTTGGGAAAGATTCGGAACTTTCATCAGATTTCGTGTCAATCTTGATATATCTGAAAAATCTTTCCAGTATGTCTTGCTTCATTCAGTATTTTCTCCTTTCGGTATAAACGATTTTCTTTGATTCTGGAATATCTTTCTTTTCACTTCAGGCCGCCTTCCGAAATTCAGAACGAGACCCACTTCGTACTTAGTGGATTTCAGATGGTTGACAATTGAATATTCAATCTCATCGGTTATTTTATCGCACGTGTCAATGTGGATAATAACCTTGTCGTCACAGACAAAATCCAGTACATATTGGCCGACTTTTGTTTCCTTGTAATAAATATCTGCTTCCTTGGCTTTCTCGAATGAGAGACCCTGCGTGGTCATTTCGAGCGTAATGGCTTCAAGATAAATGTTTTTCGTGTATCCGAAGCCGAGATGGTTGTAAACTTCGAGAAAAACCTTGATGATTTTTTCCGTTAGATCCTTGAAAAGTAGTTCAGCCATAATAATGAAATTTAAGATTAATAAAAAATTTTAATTAATCTTCCGGTTTAGCCCTCATCGAATCCCATATCATGTACGCGCAGATTACAGCCAGCATGACGATAGCTATAATCTCCGCAGAATGCGATTCGAACCAGGCTTCATTGACAAAGTTAATGCCGCTGAATTTCAGAATGGCGCTTATAACGCCCATTAACGCGCCGCCTGCTATGAACCCTGACGCTATTAATGTGCCTCTTTCGCGCCTTGCGTTGTTAACTTTTTCGTCCTTGCTTCTTGTAGATACAAAGTGAGAAATTATACCGCCGAGAAGTATCGGCGTGTTAAGTTCTATCGGGATAAACATGCCGAGCGCGAACGCGAGCGACGGGACGCCGATCATCGTAAGTATCAACGACATGAATGCGCCCGCGGCATAAAGCATCCACGGCGCGGGTTTGCCCGACATCATCGGCTCGATTACTGCCGCCATCGCGTTTGCCTGCGGAGCCACAAGAGCGTTTTCCCCTACAAAGCCGTACGTCTTGTTCAGTATGATTATTACCCCGCCTACCGTGGCAGCGGAAAGAACCGTGCCCAGGAATTTCCAGGACTGCTGCTTGTACGGCGATGAACCGAGCCAGTAACCGATTTTTAAATCCGTTATGAATCCTCCCGCCATCGACAACGCTGTGCAAACGACTCCGCCGATTATCATCGAAGCGATTATACCGACGTTTCCCGTCAGTCCGACTGATACCATTATGACTGAAGAAATAATCAGCGTCATAAGCGTCATACCGGAAACGGGATTCGTTCCTACTATCGCGATTGCGTTCGCAGCGACGGTAGTGAAAAGAAACGCTATTACCATTACTATTGCAAGTCCGATTATCGCGTGAGTAAGATTTCCGACAACACCGAACATGAAGAAAATGAAAACGATTATTGCCGTTACAAGAATGCCTCCCGCGATGATTCCCATCGGCAGGTCCCTTTGAGTCCGCTTCACACCCTTGCTCGCGTCGTGTTTTCCGAAAATTTCCTTGATCGCGAGAGAGAACGCGGATTTGATTATCTTCGACGAGCGCACGATGCCGATAACGCCCGCCATCGCTATGCCGCCGATACCAATCGGTCTGACGTATGCCCTGAAGATTTCTTCCGCTGACATCGCGCCGACGAGTTTCGTTATGTTCGCTCCGATAGGAACGGTAATGCCGGGAGCGAAATAATTTATTATCGGAATTATCATGTACCATCCGATAAACGAGCCCGCGCATATAATCGCCGCGTACTTCAAACCCACTATGTATCCGAGACCGAGCACCGCGGAACCGACGTTGATTTTGAATACAAGTTTAGCCTTGTCGGCAAGCATTTCGCCTACGGATAGTACTCTTGTAGTGAATACTTCGCTCCACCAGCCGAACGTTGCGATTATAAAGTCGTATATCCCGCCTATGAGTCCGCTTATTAAGAGAAGTTTAGCCTGGCTTCCCCCTTTTTCGCCCGAGACGAGGACTTCTGTAGTCGCTGTCGCTTCCGGGAATGGATATTTCCCGTGCATGTCGGAAACGAAATATTTTCTGAAGGGAATCAGGAACAAAATTCCAAGAAATCCTCCAAGCAGCGATGACAGGAATACCTGATAAAACTGCGCTTCGAGACCGAGTATGTATAATGCGGGAATTGTAAATATCGCGCCCGCAACGATAACGCCCGAACTCGCGCCGATTGATTGTATGATTACGTTTTCACCGAGCGCGTTCTTGCGTTTTGTAATGTAAGACAACCCGACAGCGATAATCGCTATCGGGATGGCCGCTTCGAAGACCTGACCGATCTTCAGACCGAGATACGCCGCCGCGGCGGAAAAAATTACAGCCATCAATAATCCCCAGAACACCGAACGGAAATTTACTTCCGGGTATATTTGATCGGGGGACATAATAGGTTCATAAGCTTCGTTTTCCTTAAGTTCGCGGTATGCGTTTTCCGGCAATCCTTTCACTCCTGTAGAGGTATGTTCTGACATATACAGAAATTTAATTTAAGAAAATTGCAATTTAAAAGAATTTAATATCTAATTTATGAAAATAAAAGAGGTATTTTAATATATTTTTTTTATTCGCCCGGATAAGATAAAAAGGGGAAATACGGGCAATAAATCAAATTATTATGACGTCGTGAATCAGGTTTATAAGAGCCTGCCTTTTTGCATAATTAATTTCCCGTCAACGTAAACGTCAGGCTCGATTACAAGTCCGTCAATATGGCTTTTTACGTTTATGCATCCGCCCATCGAAACGTTGTTGCCGAATGCGACGTGAATCGTTCCGTAAACTTTTTCGTCTTCGAGAATTTCGCCGCACAACTGCGCCTTGTAATTCGTGCCTACTCCGAATTCAGCTACGGCGCGGGCGTCACGTCCGACCTTGTCCAGCATCCCCGCGAGAATCTTCGCTTCGTTGCCGCCATCGATTTTTTCCGCGAATCCGTCTTTGACTTCGATTGTTATCGGGGCTTCAAGCATTCCGATTCCCGCGACGGAGCCGTCGATAACCAGTTTCCCGTGAGAAAGATTTTCCAGAGGAGCAAGATACACTTCCCCTGACGGAAGATTTCCGCTTTCGCCTTTATTCCTGAGCACGCCTGTGCTTTCGATAACGTTCCTTCCCTTCATCGGCATGTAAAGGTCGGTTCCCTTTTCGGTAACGACCCTGACTTCTGACGCGTCTTTCAGTATGCCTTTGACTTTAAGAGAAAGGTCAATTACCTTTTCTGCATCGGCGCTCAGACATCTCACCATCGTGTCAATGCCTATGCCCGGCATAGTGGCAACACGCACGCCTTCTTTCACTGCGTTCCTTCTGGCATCGGTGTGCGTAAGGGATTTAGCGGTAGGGCATACTACGACGTCAACTTTTTTCATCAATTCCGAAATCTGTTCAGGCGGCTCTTCGCCGTTTATTTCCCTCTGCTTCATTTCAATCAGAAATGCTTCTTTGCATAACTGTTTGCCCGCTTCGTGAAGAGTCTGAGCTATGTCGCGTTTCGTCTCGTCGGATATAATTAGAAGCGTCTCATCTTTTTTAAGTCCGAGATAATCTTTTAACGCGATGATTGATGAATTGAAAAGTTCAGTTTTAATCATGGCTTTGCCCTCATGGTTTTGTTTCTCAAAAATACTCCAAACCGTTCGTCGAAAAAAGGAAATTCTTTTTCAATTGAATCACTTTATAATTCGGAAGACTCTGATTGCTAATTGTTAATTACTAATTGCTAATTGTTTTTTGAGTGTTTATTGATTCCCGCATTTATTAAATTGTATCCGCGAAAAACTGCCCCCGTAGGCTAATGGATAAACCCTCTGACTACGGATCAGATATTAGAGGTTCGAATCCTCTCGGGGGTACTATTATACTTGCTTCTGAGGAATAAAATAAATCTGTAAGTATTTATTAATCTTGAAACCCTCCGTGTTCAAATAGGATTATGAGAATGCGGGCGATTTAAATATTTATGAAAGAACAAGCAGACTTTTACTGGTCGGAAGCACGGGAGCCGCATTCGGAGCGGAGGAAAGCCATTCTTAAAAAATATCCGCAGGTCAGAGAACTTGTAGGCACGGACATAAAACTTGTCATCGGTACGATTCTTCTTGTAGCGTTACAGTTATCGCTCGCTTACTACATTGATAATTTCAGCATCTGGATTCTCATAGTCGTGTCCTACTTTATCGGTTCGACCGCAACTCACGCACTTTTCCTCGCGATTCACGAGATAACACATAACCTCGCTTTCAGGAAACAGGTTTACAATAACTGGTTCGCATTGTTCGCGAATATTCCGATTGTTTTTCCGTATTCAATGTCATTCAAGACCTATCATACAATGCATCACCGTCAGCAGGGGAAGGACGGAATAGACGTTGATATACCAACGACAGCGGAAACAGGTATATTCAGAGGAACTTTCGGGAAACTTATCTGGGAAGTGAACCAGATTTTCTTTTACGCGCTCCGCCCGATGTTCGTATATCCTATAAAATTGAAAAAGTGGCACTACATCAACATTGTTTTTCAGGTAATCGTCATGGCGGTTTTCCTGCCTTATGCGGGATGGGGAGGATTATTTTATCTGCTCTTGTCAGCATTTTTCGCAGGAGGACTGAATCCCGTATCCGGTCATTTCATCGCCGAACACTATGTGTTCAAGGAAGGTCAGGAAACATACTCTTATTACGGTCCGCTGAATTATCTGATGTTCAATGTCGGTTATCATAACGAGCATCACGATTTCCCGAGCATCCCTGGAAGCCGCCTTCCTGAACTAAAGAAAATCGCTCCGGAATTTTACGACACATTGTATTCGCATAAATCCTACGTAAAAGTAATACTGAAATTTATAACAGATTCCGCTATCAGCCTCCATTCGAGAATCAAAAGAAAATAATCACAAAATCCGTTCATAGTAACGTTTTTTATGACAATATCTATGGCGGGACTATATTTCCTTACTAGTTTCAAAATGATAAATTGTCTTAAAATAAGAATTCATTTCTTCCGTTGACATATTTTAAATCTAATGAATGCCCTCTTCATTTTTGAATCAGACGTCAAATATAACTGAAATGTGGAATCCCGGCGCAAATATGCGGAACCTCACAAAAAAATAAATGCCTAATCTATCCCGAATCGACCTGTAAAAGATTCCAATCTGGCACATTAATTGTTGAAATTATATTCGCTTATTCTTTTGCTTCACGAATTTAATAAAATGTGTATCCGTTTTAATGAAAATTACTGCGGGAATTATTAATGAATTTTTTCATAAAATACGGAAGAAGTAAATACATCGTAACGGCATTTGCCGCCCTCGTTGTTCTGCTTTTTTTATATCATAATTCCGGCGCTCAGGTATTGTATAATTTCGGGCAGGCAGGAGGTTCGGTTACAAGCGGAACGGGAATAAATCCCGTATTTTTCAATCGCTTTCCGACGATACCGACTAACATTTCTTTCTTCTACGGATTTTCTTCGAATGCAAGCGGGATTCTTAAAGCATCGTCACAGGGATTGTCAAGGCTGGGAGATTCTACCGAAGCGCAGGCGTGCGCCGGAAACGGAGCGGATCAATTCGTAAAGTTCGGTGTGAACAGTTACTCTCCGCAGGGTACACTTTTCAGCAATATGAAATTCGACGTCGTCTTCGCGGGCGACAGCAACGCGTTAACGAATTCCTCCGCAGGAGTATGGTATTTCTTTATCGGCGACGGTAATGCCACGTCAACTCAGTTCATGGCGAACGATACGATATCGAAAAAACTCAATGAGGCGGGTGTATCATTAAGATGGACGTTCCAATCCGACGGAACGATATCATTCGCCAGATACGATTACGTAACGCTTGGATGGATAGACGTTGTAGGCTTCACCTGGCAGCAAAAGAAAAAATATACAATCGAAATATACGCGAACACGAATAAGAACACAACTAATTCGACAGTGATTTTCACGAGACAGGGCATACCCGATACGCTTATAGGAAAATCTATGAGCATATACGTGAACAACACGCATATCTGTCAGGACGTGAACATATCGCAATACGACAACCAGACCCCGAATTTTAAGAAGATGAATTCTTACTGCTGGTACGGTGACGTCTCGAACAACGCCTGGATTTTCGTGGACAACGCGGCTGCCGCTGATAATCCTCCTACGTCTTTCGCATACTACACAAAAAGACCCGCGGACGG
>AMWB02034010.1_pt1 | contig 14642 bp, 19 predicted proteins | sample 200311 | NCBI WGS metagenome assembly AMWB02 (sample SAMN02737377, study PRJNA173069) | bioreactor metagenome | biome: anode biofilm in microbial fuel cells | place: USA: California | collected 2010-12-16 | reverse complement strand
GTAAGCCTTCTCCGATGTATGATATCGAACTGTTGAATGCACAGGGAAATGCATGTGAAGTGGGTGAAGAAGGAGAGATCTGTATAGACACAAGTTTCAGTAACCCGCCTGGTATATTTGCAGGTTATAGCTTAGAGCCTGAAAGAACCGCAGACGTGTGGCATGATGGTTATTATCACACTGGGGACATGGCCTGGAAGGACGAAGATGGCTACTTCTGGTTCGTGGGCAGAGCAGACGATATTATCAAGACATCAGGATACAGGGTTGGTCCTTTCGAAGTGGAAAGTGCATTAATAGAGCATCCTGCAGTACTTGAATGCGCCATTACCGGCGTTCCTGACCCCATACGTGGTCAGGTGATCAAGGCCACCATAGTGCTTACAAAGAACTACACGGCCAGTGAAGAGCTTAAAAAGGAATTGCAGGAACATGTGAAGAAGGTCACTGCCCCATACAAATATCCACGCATAGTGGAGTTTGTGTCTGAATTACCAAAGACCATCAGCGGTAAGATCAGGCGTGTGGAGATACGTGACAAGGACAAGGAGCAATAAAGGTCTCCTGTGGTGAACTATTTATAATATATGTATAGTAGCAAATGCCAAAAAGTGCAGAGATCGACAAACATAACTGGCCGCTTCAACACGGCCATTGTTTTTTGGATGCTGGGATTTGCTGATCAATGCATCTTGAGTGTCAGAGGCTTGAAATAATGTCGGATCTAATGGAAAAAAAGGACCCTTACCCGGTAATAAATACGTTGGAGTGCAAAGCATGCGGGCGCTGCATAATGGCCTGCCCGAAAGATGTGCTTCGGATGAGCGAATGTCTCAATGAAAGAGGATACCACTATGTGGAATATGTGGGTTCGGGGTGTATAGGATGTGCCAACTGCTACTACACATGTCCTGAGCCACTGGCAATAGAGATACATATTCCCCTCAAGGAATGAATAGGCTTCGAGGAGAGTTCATCATGGTAACACAATTAGTAAAAGGCAATACTGCGGTCGTTATCGGGGCATTGTATGCAGGCTGTGACTGCTACTTTGGCTACCCGATCACTCCTGCCAGTGAGATATTGCATGAAGCATCCTCCTATTTCCCCATGCTGGGTAGGAAGTTCGTGCAGGCGGAATCAGAAGAAGCGGCTATAAATATGGTATATGGAGGTGCTTCAGCTGGTCACAGGGTAATGACAGCTTCATCAGGCCCGGGCATCAGCCTGAAACAGGAGGGCATTTCATACCTCGCAGGTGCAGAACTGCCCTGTGTGATAGTGGACATAATGAGAGCAGGACCTGGTCTTGGTAACATTGGTCCTGAGCAGGCTGACTATAATCAGATCGTTAAGGGAGGAGGGCATGGAAACTACAAGAACATAGTACTTGCCCCGAATTCCGTGCAGGAGATGTGCGATCTTACTGTAAAGGCTTTCGAACTTTCCTTCAAATACCATAACCCTGCAGTTGTCCTTGCAGACGGTGTGCTGGGTCAGATGGTGGAACCACTGAAGTTCCCCACAAGTGCAGTACAGCCGCAGATAGATATTTCCTGGGCAGTGGCTGCTACCCCGCAGACGCGCAGGAACCTGGTAACTTCTATCTTCCTTGATTTTGAGCAGCTTGAGGGATTCAACAACAAGCTGCAGGAAAAGTACGAGCTCATTGAACAGCAGGAAGTGGCCTATGAAGAATATATGATGGCAGATGCTGACATCATCCTTGTTTCATACGGGATCAGCAGCCGTATCTGTCGATCTGCTGTGGAACAGGCGAGAAAGAAAGGGATCAAGGTTGGTCTTTTTAGGCCTGTCACTCTTTTCCCCTTCCCGAAAAAAGAACTGTTTACACTGGCACAGGCAAAGGATTGCACTTTTATCTGTGTGGAAATGAGCAATGGACAGATGAAAGAGGATGTGCTGCTTGCAACAAGATGCTTGCGGCCTGTTGAGCTTGTGAACAGACTTGGAGGGAACCTGATAACTTTCGACCAGGTGATGCAAAAGATAGAAGAGGTTGCAAAAGGAGGCTCAATATGAAAGAGAAGGTCATAGGCAGGCCAGCTGGCCTTTATTCCGAATTCCCCAGAAAAGGAGGAGCTGCTCCCACTGCCACTCACTACTGTCCAGGATGTGGACATGGTATCCTGCATAAGCTCATAGGTGAGGCTATGGGTGACCTGGGTATCCAGGACCGTACAGTGATGATAAGCCCCGTAGGCTGTGCAGTGTTCGCTTATTATTATTTTGATTGCGGGAACTTACAGGTCGCGCATGGCCGCGCTCCTGCAGTAGGTACCGGCGTTTCCAGAGCCCTCGACCATGCTATCGTCATTTCCTACCAAGGAGATGGGGATCTTGCATCCATTGGTCTTAATGAGACAATCCAAGCTGCCAACCGGGGAGAGAAGATAGCTGTGTTCTTCGTGAACAACACTGTGTACGGTATGACGGGAGGACAGATGGCACCAACAACCCTCATAGGCGAGAAAACTGTTACGTGCCCCACAGGAAGAGACCCCAGGTATGCAGGTTATCCTCTACACATGTGCGAATTGCTAAGCAGTCTGCATGCACCTGTATTCATCGAAAGGGTGTCTGTTTCAGATATAACCCACATCCGTAAAGCACGTAAAGCTGTCAGAAAGGCTCTGGAGATACAACGTGACGGTAAAGGCTATGCTTTTGTGGAAGTACTCTCCACCTGCCCCACGAACCTGAAGCAGGATGCAGAAGCGAGCACAAAGTTCGTGAACGAGCAAATGGAAAAAGAATTCCCCTTGGGTAATTTCAGGGACAGGTCCGAAGGAACCGAACCACTATGCCGCAATGTAAGTGATTTCACTAAGGAAGCCATTGACAAAGCCTTCAACATTGAGACCGAGGCATCACCTGACGCTGTGGAAGATCCGGATTTCGGACAGGTTTTGGTAAAGGCTGCGGGCTTCGGCGGTCAGGGAGTATTGAGTCTTGGCCTGATACTTGCAAAAGCAGCATGCAGAGCCCAGAGACATGTATCATGGTATCCATCTTATGGCCCTGAACAAAGAGGAGGCACGGCCAACTGTTCTGTGGTGATCTCAGGTTCTGCCATTGGTTCACCCATAGTATATGAATCAAACATATTGATCGCCATGAACCGTCCCTCCCTGGAAAAGTTCGCCATGGACGTAAAACCCGGAGGGGTGATACTCTATGATTCGACCATAGGGGAATATGACATTCCTGAAGGAGTAAGAGGTATTGCGGTACCTGCCATGGAGATAGCCTGCAAGGCAAAAGCAGAGAAGGCCGCAAACACAGTGATGCTTGGAGTGCTGAAAGAACTGGGTGTCACAAAACTTCCGGCAGATGCATTTACTGAGGCTCTGGCAGAGAACTTTGCAGGTAAGCAGAAACTCATCGACATTAACAAGAAAGTACTGGAAGCAGGAGCACAGTGGGTAAGAGATAATCTGTAAGGAGAGAAATAAGATCCCAGGCTCCTTGCTTCATTTTTCTTTTCCTATTGATATAAAAGTATTCTGTGCTTCCCTGAAATTTTAAAAAATTTCCTGAATATTATGTTCCATCTTTTGATAATAGATCAAGAGTGCATACTATCTGGGCAGTACCAAATATGCTTGTCAGTGGTACAACAAATCCAATACCACATCCTGGTTCATTGATACCTATTGAATCCTTTATCGCTGCTACGATAGGATCTACCATCTCTGCTTCTGCTATTGTCAGAACGATCTCTTTTTCAGGTTCTATCATTAAACCAAGCAGGCTTTTGTTCTCATGTACACCGGTACCACGACCATATATAATAGTACCACCTTTAGCACCTGCTTTTCGCGATGCTTTCACAACCGAATCACCCCATCCCTTTTTTACGATGGTTACTACCAAAGAGAATTGATTTTCGTGTGACATTACCTCATCTCCTCTTATATTTCACATATATACCAAGCAGCATAACAAATATGATAGGTGCCAGAGCTATCATTGCAATAAGCCCAAAGCCATCAACCACGGCGTCTCTTTCACTATGCGCAGAAGCCATACCCACTACCATTGACATGAGAAATGTGACAGCCATGGGACCGGTAGCAACACCCCCTGCATCAAAGGCAATACCAATAAAGTCTTTGTCAGACAACCATAGTAACACCAATGCCAACAGATATCCTGGAACGATGATGTATAAAAAGGGTATGCCGTAGACGATCTTTGCCATCGCGACAGCAACAAATACCGCAACACCAAAGGACAAAGTGTAAAGCATAAGATTTGCTCGTATGTATCCACTTGAAGACTTCTCTATCTGATAAGAAAGTACGCGCACAGCAGGCTCAGCGAACGTGGCCAGAAAACCAAGAACAAAACCTATTGGTATAAGGATACCCATTTGTTCAAGGCCACCAAAAAATTCGCCCATTTTAAGCCCTATAGGATAAAGCCCATTGTACACCCCATAAAGGAAAATGATCATCCCGATAGCTGTCATTAACATGCCTATAAAGACTTTGGTGACCTCTATGGAAGGAAGCTTCAGAAATCTCAGCTGAAAAAACACAAAAAAGATAACTATAGGAATAAGTGCCAGGAGAACCTCAATTGTGATGTCTATGATCCCTTCCATATATTCTGCCTCAATGTGATAGAATTCCTAAGATCATCAAGCTCAGGATAGGACCAAGAGATGCAAGTCCTATCAAGCCATAACTCTCTGAGAGTTCAGACTTGCCCCTAAGAACAGAAGATATACCTATTCCAAGGGCCAGTATCACAGGCACTGTTACCGGACCTGTGGTCACACCACCAGAGTCAAAGGATATTGCAAGATACTCAACTGGTGTAAAGAAAGCAAGTAAAACCACGATCAAATAACCGACGAATAACATATGCTTCAAAGGGATGCCATAGATTATTCTGAGCATAGATGCAGCCACGAAGAAACCTACTCCCAGTGATATGGAAATGATCAGCGTATTTCTTTGTATGCCATTATCTGAAACTGATCCGATCATGGTGCTCAGTACCCTTACATCCGGTTCAGCTATCGTTGCCATAAAGGAGAGCAAGAATCCTACTATAAAGATGAATAGCACCGACCCATGCTTTGGCAGATCAGCACCGATCGTTTCTCCAATGGGCAACATTCCCAGTTTCACACCCATCAGGAAAAGACCCATGCCAAGTATCACAAATATGGCTCCTTTAAGGAAAGTTATCACAAGATCGAGATCCATACCCATGAACAGCAGCATAATTAACAGGACTGCTATTGTTAATGGCAATACCGCCTGTAGCACTTCCTTATATGTTTCTTTGAAGTTTTGGATCATGATATCTTCCTGAAAGATGTGTTTTCATATATTGTCATAGTACATTAAAAGGCTATTTGAACATCATTAAAGCTATCAGATTATTCTGATTTTTCAGAAAAGTAAAAATAGGGAGAAAATTCTCTTCATTATGAGGATCTGAATGACTAAAAAGAGGACGTCGAATGGATCATGCACTTCTGATGAAAATATGTGTGAATGCAAGCAGTGTTCTGCATACAACGTAGAGGCAATCCTTAGTGTTGATGAAAGAGGACAGATGGTGCTCCCAAAAGAAGTAAGAGAGAAAGCTGGTATTAAGACGGGAACTAAACTTGCTTTGATCAGCTGGGAGAAGGAAGGTAGCATCTGCTGTCTGGCTCTCATTAAGGCAGATGATCTTAGCAGAATGGTAAAAGAAGTACTTGAACCCCTGATGCATAAAGGTGATTGAACAGGAGAACTGATCATGGCCAGTGACAAAATTACCACTTCTGCGTGCTCATGTGTACCTCAGCCAGATAGAAATCAGTTCATCACTCTGACCAGCAAGATGCAGGCATCTGAAATTCTTACGACCACAGGTGAGCTAACTCTTAAAGATAGGCGTGGTCATTTCTTTGCCCGTTTGGGTGTGAACCGAATGGGACACACTGTAAAGCCCGGTCTTTACAAACTAGGGAACCCTACTCCGGACTCTTTGGTTTTTGCGTCGGCAAACTATACCCTTAGCTTTGATGCTCTGCGCTGCGCGCTTGCAGGCACTGACTGTTACATCCTTGTGCTGGATACTAAGGGCATCAATGTATGGTGTGCTGCAGGCAAAGGTACATTCGGGACAGACGAACTGGTAAAGCGCATTACGTGGTCGGGACTTACTAATATTGTCCGCCACCGTACTGTCATAGTGCCACAGCTTGGAGCCCCGGGGATCTCAGCACATGAAGTACAAAGCAGATCTGGGTTCAAGGTAGAATTTGGCCCTGTCCGTGCCAGTGATCTTCCTGAATATCTGAAAACACACAAGGCAACACCTGACATGCGCAGGGTGCATTTTGAGTTAAAGGACCGGCTGGTGCTCACACCAGTGGAGTTAAGACATGCATTACTTCCCACAATAGCTGTGGCTATCATTCTTTACCTCCTGGCAGGTCCTCTTGCAGCTTTTGCAGCGATCACTACAGTAATTACAGGCACTGTACTGTTTCCTGCCCTGCTTCCACTCATCCCTACGCATGATTTCAGCACTAAAGGGCTTATATTGGGGCTGCTGGCCGCAATTCCCTTTGCAACTTCCTTTGCAGCGGATCCTGCAATGCCTCTCTTAATAAAAGCGATCATGTCACTGGCTTTACTTTTGACCATACCGGCTGTGACCGCATACCTGGCCCTTAACTTTACAGGCTGTACAACATTCACTTCAAGGACCGGTGTCAAAAAGGAGATCTATCGATATGTACCCGTTATGGCGCTTATGGCAGGTTCCGGAATTCTGCTCCTGATGATCTATGGAGCAATTCGGTTTATGGAGATGATCTGATGTTTGATTCTTATGTCGAGAATACACTGCAATATCATCCTGACAGGTGTATCAACTGTCTGCGGTGTACTCAGGTTTGTCCTCACGGGGTCTTTGGCGAAGGAAAAGGACATGTTGAACTCGTGCATCCTGCCGCATGCATGGAATGCGGTGCATGTGCCAGCAACTGCCCTGCCCGGGCAATAGAAGTGCAGAGCGGTGTAGGCTGCGCATGGGCAATGATAGGCGCTGCACTAAGAGGTAAGGATATGGATAGTGGTGATTGTTGTTGCGGAGGAGAGAACGGATCCTGCTGTAAGTGAACGTTCGAGAGTACCTTCCTTGTCGAAAAGCAATGAAAAGGCCTGTTTTCCATAATGTAAACAAAGTTTGATAAAGGAGAATATTATTTCAATTAATATTGAACCACTTTGACATAGAATTGCACATGCAAGAGGACAGACAATGAGAGTTGCACATACTGAAAAGATCCTGCCCTGTATAGCTGATCCCTGGAAGCTGAGGATCATTGCGCAACTGGACGAAGCACCTGATCTTCCTTTGATAGCCAGGTATCTGGATGGCAAGTATTCTGAGAAATTGGGTATGGTGGTCGTAAGAAGCGGTATTATAGAACTGAACTTTTTTCAGAACGGCCAGGTCACAATACGGATGGTAGACTCCGAAGCAGAAGCCATTGAATTTGTCAACAGGATGCTGGCAATGGCATACCATAAAGCGATGATAGCAGGGAACCTTTAAGAGTCTTAGATGGATCGTTCATCAGTTCTCAGCACGGAGTAAAAAGAAAAAATGCAGATAAGTTTGATATCTTAATCCTTGTCGCCTGCACAGCAACAGGACACATTCCCTTTAAGGATCTCTTTCCATTCGCCTATGACATCATGGATCCAGCAGTCATCTGCACCTGCAGCTTCACGCATCGTTAAAGCCAGGATATACGTCAGTTCTTTAACAGTTGCACCTGCTTCAAGAGCGCCTTTGAAATGTTTCAGCACACATGGCTTTGAGCGGGCCTTTATGGAAAGAGCAAAACATATAAATTGATATGTTTTCTCGTCAATGGTTCTCTTGTCCCTGTATATCTCATCGATCTCATCCAGCTTCTGTGCAAATTCCGGGAAAAACTCTTCCAGCATCCTCATAGTATTCACCTGTTCTTTTTATGTACACATACCTTTTCTAGATTCTCAACGCTTCCTCTACCTTGACCATGGTCTCATTTACCTCATTTTCATTGAGATCAAGCTCCTTGTTCTTTTTCATGCCAAGTTCACTTAGTATTACATGCTTATCAACGGTAAACCCTGCACGTTCAAGTGATTTTTTTGCACATACAAGAGCGCAGCCGTCGATGGCAATGATCTCATCGGTTCCCTCAGTACTTTTTAGGATACCCGGTACATCGCCTCCTATCCCGACTGTGCACATGATTATTCCTTTTCCTTTTTTAGTGAGTTCAACAGCTACTTTATTTGCCATCTGTCCAACATTGGAGCCACCAGCGCATGCATACAATCCAACGATCGCAGCTTCACATGCACATTTTGCTCTTTCTGCCATTTTAACTTCGCCTGCCATGATATATCCTTCATTTAATTTTTTGTAAGCCATTCCTTAACTTTCTCAACTGTCGGGACCTTGCCAGCTATCTTTACATCACCATCGACCACAACGGCTGGGGTGATCATAACTCCATAGTCAAGTGCAGCATTCATGTCCTCAACTTTCACCACCTCGGCAACGATGCCAAGTTCAGCAACCGCCTGTTCAACGATCTCTTTTGTTTTCTTGCATTTCGCACAACCCGAACCAAGTATTTCTATCTTCATGTTATCACCTTTCTAAGCATTATATATGCACATATATACACAAATTTATGCACTATATTTCAGTAACCCCTTTTCAGTATTGCTATTAATTCATCTGCATCAGGCATGTTTGTCCTTATATTCCCGAAAACGCTTTTCATATCATATTCAACTCTGATGATCTCAGCCTTGAATGTATCCGTATCAAATATTGCACAGCTTGCACGAGTATCTCCATCTCTGGGCTGGCCCACTGAACCCGGATTTACAAGTGTTACTGCTCCTACCTTCCTGACAAAAGGAAGATGGGAATGACCTATGAATAAGAAATCTGCTTCAACTTCCTTCATATAATCTTTTATTGTCTCTTCCAGAGTATCCGGCTTGATGTAATCATAGAAGGATAAGGGACTGCCATGAGTAAAATACAACTTTTTCCCATTTTCCTCCCTTTTAATATTTATCGGAAGCTTGCGAAGGAACTCTATCTGCACATCATTCAGGACATTCCATGTGTATTCTCTAGTTGATAGGGAGAGATGTTTATATGCATAGCCACAGCCACAATCCATCCTGAAAGCCACTGCACTGTCATGATTTCCCATGATTATAGGTATCTTTTGTTCCATCAGCATATCAATGCACTCGCCCGGAGAGGGGCCATAGTCCACGAGGTCCCCCAGGCAGATCACTTCATCGTGGGATACAGCCATCACCGCATCAAGAGCTTCTTTGTTCCCGTGTATATCAGAAATGATCAGCAATCGCATAGATCTATACCTCATTATCAAAGTGCATAAAAGTCGAATGCAATTCCCGAGATCATTGCCATTATGACTACCAGTCCGATATATGAAAGTCCTTTTTGAATGCCCATAACCCTGCTGATCACTATCATACTGGGAAGGCTCAATGCAGGACCTGCCAAGAGCATTGAAAGAGCAGGACCTTTAGCCATGCCGAGCAAAGTCAGCGCACTGATGATAGGAACCTCGGTAAGTGTGGAGAAATACATCAGCGCAGCAGCAACAGAAGCTATGAGGTACGAAAGCAGGTTGTCACCACCCACGTATTTGACCACTATTTCGGAAGGAAGCAGCTCCACGATGATGCCTGCAAAGAAGACACCCACAAGCAACAGGGGAGCGATCATCTTTACAAGGAACCAGGTCTCCTGCATCCAGCTTGCTCTTTCATCTTTAGAATACCACTTGAAGGACAGGTATACAGTTATAGCTATGAGCGGGATCTCCACCAGAGCAAGATATGTCCAGGATTTGATAATTTCAGGAATCACAAGTATTGCCAGCAGCAGCAGGAAAAGCTGAACAGTGTGAGCATGCTCTTCTGAGTTAAAGGTCTTGATACCCTTGTGTTCACCGTTGTTCTTCTCATATACTGCATGCATTATCAATCCAATGACAACCGACAGAAGAATTGCACCCACTGCCCTGGCAGCCCCGATATTATAACCCAGGATCTTTGCGGTATAAACAATAGCCAGAATATTGATCGCGGGTGCAGAGAACAGAAAAGTAGTTGCCGGACCGATGCCGGCCCCTCTTTTATAGATGCCTGCGAACAATGGCAGCACAGTACAACTACATACTGCAAGCAGGCAGCCCGACACTGCTGCTACTGAGTAGGAGATATATTTTGGAGTACTGGCACCAAAATATTTCAGCACCGATTCCTTTGAGAAAAGTGATGCAATAGCACCGGCCAGGAAAAAGGCAGGTATCAGGCAGAGCAGTACATGCAATGCCAGGTATTCCTGGACTGATTGCAGACCGACGTTCAGTAAGTGTATGAGATAATCTGGCGTCATGTGTTTCAAATATATTTGAAGCATAGTATTTAAAGGTTAGTATTTCAAAAACTATTGAAATACATATATATATGAGAACTAACATGGATTTGAGTAATCATCAAAATAACAGAAAATTGGGATAAATATGGCAGATGTAACTGTAAATTCTAACATATGTGGCTTTGTACATAAGATCCATGGAGAAAGAGCTGGTAAAAATATAGTCATAGACATCGAAACTGATTGTGAGAAGATCAAAAAGATGTCGCATATGGAAATACCCATGGACCAGACGCTTGATATCAAAGACAATTATGTTATGACAAAAGCCCAGGAAGCAAAATGCTCTTCAAACTGCCTTGTGCCCTGTGGGATATTGCATGTATGCAGAATGGAAATGGGACTTCTGTCTCCATCATTAGCTAAAAAGTCTGGGGATATCAGTATCGCCTTTGAATAAATTGATTTTTCAATAATACAATGATTAGATCATATGTTCTATCTGAGGAAAATGGATGAGGATACCGGAACAGTTATCTAAAGAAATAGAAGTCCTCGGCGGGATAGATAAGATCACCGAAAAACTGCCTGATGAAAATAGAATGATGAGGCAAAGCCTGATATACGCCGCACTTTCATCACCTATTAGATTGAAGATCCTAAATCTTCTCTCTATACAGCCACTTTGTGCCTGTGTCATCCAGAAGATAACAAAGACCTCGCCATCAAAGCTTTCTTATCACCTTTCACTATTAACTGACAATGATTTGATTGAAGGTGATAGGGAAGGATCATGGATAACATACAGCCTTACGGAATCAGGGAAACAGTATGTTCTGAAAAAAGTGTAACAGGGACTTATATGTGGCACTGTCACCATTTACATATGTTATGAACCACCATTATTGTTATTGTAGGCGCCCCGGATAGCCATCATAGGGTCTCCAAATCCCACGACCGTAATTCTTGTCTCAAGGGGAGGATGAGGCCAATTATCAGGAGATGTCGTGTGTTTCGACACATTTATGATCGTATCTTCTTTTATTATGCCACATCGTTTCTCATAGTTAAGTACCAGCGAGTGCCCCATTTTCGTAGCATGGTCCACAGCATCGCTATACCTCTCAAAACGTTCCCTGCCTTCAGAGGAAAATACAAGGAAATCGCTATCAGGATTCATCAAAGAAGCCGGTTTTATCATTATTTCCACCCTTTTTACACTTTTCCCGACAAGTGCCCCTACGGCATTCCCCACACTGGCAAATTGCGGAACCTGCACATCTGCATCGATAAGGGATCTCAATTCAGCCACATATGCAGAAACCGGTCCTCCAAGCAATATCACGGGAATATCTGTCTTGAACCTTGCAGGATAGTTGCCGCTCAGGACCTCATCTATTGCATTTTTTGGGATAGCAGGTATAAGGAAGGACATCAGATCATGGGCCATATTCATAGCAAAAAGCCCTTTTACATGTCTGCAGAACTCGTATTTGCCCATGTTCGCATACTTGGAAAGATAAACAGCTCCTGTTTCCGATGCTTCTTTGTTCCATTGCTCATATTCCCCAAGCACATGGAGCACATCCGTAGGCGTAAAACCGATAGACTGGATGAGCCTTTTATTTATGAGCGAATCAAGCGCTTTATCAACGAGCATTATTTCTCTTGCATCTGTCATATCGGTCAGTTCAACGATGGAAACGGGTTCATCACCGATTAACCTGAGTAGCTCCTTTTCCTTTTCCCGCAGGCCAGTAGCTTCATACTCAGTTCTGACAACGAACTTGGTTTGCTGATAGTTTTCATTCGTATCTTTACGCAGGACCAGTTTATTATGTTTCAACCGATAAAGAAAATCAGGGAAAAGAGTTGCTGCAACGCACAAAGGAATAACTCTTCTGGGACCGATATTCACATTTTTATCTTTGACCCAAACATGGCTATCCCCTCCCAGAGCAGAAGTTTCCATAGTCATAGCTTTTACCCGTGTTTTCCAGCCACCCACCATGCAACCTTCGGAACTTATCTGAGGAATACCCGCTTTGATCGCTGATACATCTGTACTTGTGCCTCCCACATCAATAACTGCACATGTGTCTACCTTTGCAAGGTAGGAAGCACCGAGGATGCTTGCGGCTGGCCCTGAAAATATCGTTTCGATGGGTTTCTCCAATGCATCTTCTATATTGTAGACCGAACCATCACACTTGAGCATCAAGAGCCTTGCATTGATACCCCTCTTCCTGATATCTGAAGCTACGGCATTGACAAATTGATAAGTGATGGGGATCAACTGGGCATTAAGAGCTGCAGTTACAGCTCTTTCATAAACTCCCAGTTCCTGTGAAAGCTCGTGCCCACACACGACAGGTAGTTCTGTGATACTATGGATCATGCTCTTTACAGCAAGTTCATGATCAGGGTTGCGGGTACCGAAGTAAGCGGACACGGCATAGGCTGAAACCCAGGATCTGGATGCTTCTACATACTCTCTGACAGCTTCAGTGTCTAAGGGATACTCTTCTTCACCATTTGTATCATGACCACCCGAAACAAAAACGACACTTTCAGCAGGATATTCTTTGTCTGTTGCCTGCTCCCCTACTAATATAAGTCCTACCGGCCTGCCGGTGTTTTCAAGAAGCGCATTTGTTGAAAGGGTCGTGGATACTGATACAAGATTGACATCTTTTAGATACTGCTGATCCAGTGAATCCAGTACATTCTGAATTCCTTGCTGGATGTCAGGGTAAGTGGTGAAAGATTTTTTTGCATCAACGATCGCTCCATCTGCCCCCCTTACAATAACAGCGTCAGTATATGTCCCCCCGGCATCAATACCTAAACCATAATGCATTCTTATCACCTTTTTTAATGAGAGTTGACCAAAGCACTTCTTCATCGACAGCTCAGACAAAATTTGTGAAGTAAACGGCGTTAATTAGATACTTACCTATCAGAAGTAGTATTTCAAAGATATTAAAAATACTCGGTTGAATTTAGCCACACATAAAGATAAGATAAGTGAGTTGAAAGCAAATATGAGAAGACAACTCCGGAGAGAAGGTGGAAGCATTTAACATGAACTTCCTATAAAGTGTTCCGGAGATTGCCTGGATCACATATTGAACTGCCTTACTCAGAGAAGCCAAAAGTAACAGAAAAATATGTGTGTACTACACCTGGGGAAAGAGGCTTGCCTGTTTTCTTACTAGTCCTTTTCAGCAAGTATTTTTTATACTTGAACAATCTTCTGACATACATGTACTCTACAGGAGAAGCATCGCTCTTCCTATCTTTTCTAACTTCATTCAATAGGTCTTCGGCCCTTGCGTGTGACTCGTTGACTTCAAAGAACATCTTAAAAGGAGAAACGGTGTCTTTCCATAGACACAGGAACGAACGGTTCGTTCCAACTTTCAACGTATCGTCCAAAGTGGACCCTTTAGCACTACAAAGCAGCTATAGGAAATTACAACCAATACAAGTAAAGTTATTATGTGCATGCATTAAGAACCATACTGAACGAAACTACCCAGTGTGAGTTAAATAACTATCCTGAAGGAATCAATAATGCTGAAGATAGGAATAGTCGGATGCGGGACAATAGGCACTGGCATCTGTAAAGCGATCGATGATGGCTTGATAGAAACTGAAGTTTATGCTATCTATGACAGGAACGCTGAAAACGTTGAGAGGCTTCTGACCTCACTGGTCAATCTCCGGCCTGCTGTGATGGAAATTGAGGAAATGGTCAAACATATAGACCTACTGGTTGAATGTGCCTCTCAGGGAGCGGTCTATGAAGTAGTACCGGCAGCCCTGCATGCCGGGTGCGATGTAATGATCATGAGCGTAGGGGCTTTTGCAGATGAAAAGCTGTTCAAGACAATTTATAGTATTGCAAAAGATATGGACTGTAAGATATATTTGCCATCAGGTGCGATCGCAGGTCTTGACGGACTTAAATCTGCAGCCTCTGAACAGATATATTCCGTAACATTGACTACGCAGAAGCCTCCTGCAGGCCTGGCTGGTGCTCCCTTTGTGATACAGAACAATATAGATCTGGAAGAGATCAAAAGCAGGACAGTTATATTTGAAGGAAAGGCAAGTGAAGCTGTAAAAGGATTCCCGGCAAATGTGAATGTTGCTGCCACACT
>AMWB02119352.1_pt1 | contig 14645 bp, 12 predicted proteins | sample 200311 | NCBI WGS metagenome assembly AMWB02 (sample SAMN02737377, study PRJNA173069) | bioreactor metagenome | biome: anode biofilm in microbial fuel cells | place: USA: California | collected 2010-12-16 | reverse complement strand
CCCTGCCGCTACAGCGGCTTCTGCGGCGGGTGCAAATGGCAGTTTCTCGATTATGCCGTGCAGCTCGCCTACAAGCAGCGCCATGTGTCGGATGCGCTGGAACACATCGGCCTCATCAAGGGGGTTGAGGTCCATCCCGCCCTTTCCTCCGAAAAGATCTATGAATACCGCAACAAGATGGAGTTTTCCTGCGCCGACCGCCGGTGGCTGCTCCCCGGCGAAATGGAGGTCGGTATCGATACCGGCTTTGCCGTAGGCCTGCATGTGCCGGGAACCTTCCACAAGGTGCTCGACATCGACGCATGCCTGATTCAGCCTACGCTCGGCAACGACATCCTGAACACGGCCAGGTCATATATGCGGGCCTCGGCGCTGCCCGCCTACGGACTCAAGTCCCACGAAGGCTTCTGGCGGTTTCTCATGCTCAGGCATTCTGCTGCGTACGACCGGTGGATGGTCAACATCATCACCGCCGCCGACCGGCGCGATGCGGTCTATCCCCTTGCCGAGCGCCTGATGGAAACGTATCCGTCGATCGTCTCCGTGGTCAACAACGTTACGGCCAGAAAGGCGGGCATTGCGGTGGGTGAATTCGAGGTGCCGCTCATGGGGGATACCGTTATCCGGGATCGGATCGGCCGGTTTGAATTCGAGATTTCCGCCAATTCATTTTTCCAGACCAACACGCGGGGGGCCGGCAAGCTCTACGATGCCGTCCGGACATATGCGGAGTTGTCGGGCGACGAAACCGTCCTGGACCTTTACTGCGGCACCGGCACCATCGGGATCTATCTGTCGGATGCCGCCCGTGCGGTGACCGGCATCGAAATCGTCGAGAGCGCGGTGGCGGACGCCCGGCGAAATTGCCGCCTCAACGGCATCGACAACTGCCGTTTTGCGGCCGGGGATATCCGGGAGCTTCTGGCAGGCGTTGAAAAAAGGCCCGAGGTGATGGTCATCGACCCCCCACGGGTGGGCATGCACAAGGACGTCGTCCGACAGGTGATCGCGATGGCCCCTCCGAAAATCGTGTATGTTTCATGCAACCCCGCCACCCTGGCCCGGGATCTGGCGATGATGGCGGACGATTACCATGTTGCGGAGGTGCAGCCGGTGGATATGTTTCCGCATACCTTCCACATCGAGTCGGTCGCCAGGCTGGTCCGGAAATGAACCCGGACGGCAGACGATGATCACGCACCGACCAGCCGCTCTTCACCGCATAGAATCAGAAGATCGCCCTCCTTGGTGGCGCAGGCCAGGGTCATGTTCATGCGGCGGCTGAGGTCGACCGCCAGGGCCGTGGGCCGCGACATGCTCACGATGATGGGAATGCCCGCCCTGGCCGATTTCTGGACCAGCTCGTAGCTGATCCTGGAGGAAAGGGCGGCGATCGCGGTTTCGGGCAGCTTGCTTTCGAGCAGGGCGCGCCCGATGGCCTTGTCCAGGGCATTGTGCCGGCCCACGTCTTCCCCCAGCCCCATGACGGCGAGGTCCCTGCTGAACAATACCGCGCCGTGGGCGCTGTTCGTTTTCCGGTAGAGGCCCTGATGGTCCATCAGGCGGTCGTCGTTGATGCGCTCCAGAAGGCCGGAAAGATCGATCCTCGTTTCGTCGGTGCTGGGGACCATGTTCTGAATGAGATCCTTGACCATCTCCTTCCCGCAGATGCCGCAGCTCGTCTGGCTGATATAGCCGCGCCGCGCAAGAAGGCCCGCGACCTTGCCGCGACGTTCGGGCGTGAGCGTTACGGAAATGACATTGGGATCCATCTGCTCGCAATAGCCCAGGGTGGCGAAATCCTCGATCCGATCGACGAGTCCCTCGGCGAGGCAGAAGCCGGCGGCGAGAAACCTTTCGTCCCCCGGCGTGCGCATCACGACCGCGTAGGGGTTGTTTTCCACCCGAATCGACAGCGGCTCCTCGGCGATCAGCATCTGCTCTTCAGACCGCCGCCCGTTTCCCGCCGTGTATCTTATGATATCGTAAGTCGATGCATTTTCCATATCCCGCTCTCCCGCCCGGCTGACACTCTTGCGCTGAAATGACTCCGAATCATAAAATATAGGGCCGGTATGAAAAAAGTCACGGGCCCGCACCTTGATTCCGGCAGCGTCTTCCCGAGCGCCCTTCCGTCGTTTATTTCAGCCATTTTACGGAATAAAGCTCTTTCCGGCGGCTTTCCAGGTTCCTGACGCTACCGTGTTTCCGCAGTTCCTTCAAGAGATCGAGGTCGAGATCGGTCAGGAGGGTCATTTCGGTATTGGGCGTGGCTTCGGCCGCGACCGCGTCATGGGGAAACGCGAAGTCCGACGGGGTGAAGACGGCCGACTGGGAATATTGAATGTCCATGTTCTCGATTTTGGGAAGATTCCCAACGCTGCCCGAGACGGCGACATAACATTCGTTTTCGATGGCGCGCGCCTGGGCGCAGCGGCGGATCCTGAGATACCCGTTCTTGGTGTCGGTCCAGAACGGGACCAGCAGGATCTGCATGCCCCGATCGGCCAGAAGCCTTGCCAGTTCCGGAAATTCCACATCATAGCAGACGAGGATGCCGATCCTGCCGACGTCGGTGTCGAACACCTTGAGATCGTCGCCCCCCGTGAGTCCCCAGTATTCAGACTCGTCGGGCGTGATATGAATTTTATACTGGGCATCCCATGTTCCGTCGCGGCGGCAGAGAAACGAAACGTTGTAGAGATTTCCGTCCCTGCATTCCGGAAGGCTTCCCGCGACGATATTGATGTTGTAGGTGACCGCCATCTGGAGGATTTCGTTTCTGAGCCGCTCGGTATGCAGGGCGAGCGAGCGCATGGCCATGGGCGGATCCTCCTGGTTGTACTGCGCCAGCAGCGGGGCGTTGAAGAGCTCCGGAAAAAGAAGGAGGTCCGCTTTGTAGCCGGAGACGGTGTCGACGAAGAACTCGATCTGCTGCAGCAGCTCCTCGAAGGACTTGAACGCCCGCATCTTCCACTGGGCGACGCCGATGCGGACATTCGATTTGCGGCCCCAGACGATCTTTTTTCGGCTCTCGTAGAAGATATTGTTCCATTCGAGAAAGACCGCGTGACTTTTCGAGGAGTTGTCTTCGGGGATGTAGTTGCGGATCACCCGCTTCGGATGGAACTCGTTGGCGAGTTGGAAGGTCAGGACCGAATCGACGATTTCGCGACTTCTCACCTTCTCGATGTACGCGACCGGACTCATCTCTTTGTGATACCGGCCATAGCCCGGAATCCTCCCGCCGATGATGATGCCCTTCAGATTCAGTTTTTCGCAGAGCTCCTTTCTCGCGTCGTAGAGCCGCCGGCCCAGGCGCATTCCCTGATACTCCCGGTGGACGAACAGATCGATGCCGTAGAGGTAGTCCCCTTTCGGATCATGCCCCTTGAAGCTGCCGTCCGAGACGATATCCTCATACGAATGATCGGCCTCGAGGTTGGCGTAATCGATGATCAGCGTCAAGGCGGCGGCGACGACCTTTCCTTTGTCTTCCACGCAGATCTGCCCCTCGGGAAACAACGATATGATCGTTTCGAATTCATGCTGCTGCCATGCCCCGCCCATCCGCGCATATGCCTCTTTCATGATGTCGCGGACATTCGCATAATCTTGACGGCGGAGATTCCTGATTTCAAGTTTGTGGCTGGTGATGTCGTTTCCCAATGATTGCGTTCCCTGTAGCAGAAGATTATTGGCGTGTTGGATGAGCGTTTAACATAGGCGGCTCTTCCATCAAAATCAAGACATCGGGCCGCCCGCCAGATCACGGAATGCAGCCAGCTGCTCTTTTTGCCCGATGATGCCGATGATGTCGTTATCCGCGAAAGAGAAGCCGGGATCGGGATTGGCGTGAAGCCGGCCGTCTCTGAGAACGCCCGCAACGGTCGCTCCGGTCGTCGTGCGTATCTGCAGATCCGCAATGGATTTGCCGGAGATCGGATTCCCTGCCCCTATCGTGATCCAGCTCAGATCGAAGAGACGCGCGGCGTTCTGAAGCTGTGCAATGGTTTTGTACGGTGTCTTTGCATCGTAGAGGGGCTTGTAAAGATCCTGTCGCACGTCGTCGGTGAACGCCTGTATACGCTCGGGGGGAATATCGAAATGAAGCAGGGCCTGGCGGGTAAATTCGAGGCCGGCCTCGAATTCCGGCTGCACGATATGATAGACCCCCTGATCGTGGAGGGCCTTGATCTGTTCGGGTGTTTCCGCGCCGGCCACAATGGAAAGGCCGGGATTGATCTTCTTGATTTCGGATACGATGCATTGGCAGACCATTGCCACCGGCGTGGTGATCAGAAAAAGCGCGGCTTTTTGCACCTCCGCCGCTTCGAGGATGACCGGATGGGCGGCATCCCCGTAGATGACCGGAAATCCATGCGGCTTGATCTGTTCGAACCGCCGGTAGTCGGATTCCAGGATGACGACATCCCTGCCGATTTTGTGGAGAACGTCCGCCACGTATCTGCCGACATTTCCGCCGCCGGCGACGACGATGTGGCGCTCGAAGCCGTGAGGCGGCATGTTGACGGTCTGCAGCTGAAAAGCCTTCAGATAACGGTTTTTGAGTGTATAGAGCGGTGCGGTCAGTGCGGATAAAAAGGGGGTGAGAAACATGGTGATGACGGTGGTCGTCAGGATGAGCGCGTAGAAGTCCGGGGAAAAGCTGCCGCTGGTGATACCGACCCTTGCGATGACAAACGAAAATTCACCGATCTGCGACATCCCGAGGCCCATCGCCAGGGGGATGACATTGCCATACCCGAAAAGCCTGCTCAGCAGCCCGAAGATCACCCCCTTGCCCGCCATGACGGCAACCACCAGAAACATGACCATCCCCAGATTCGCGATCAGGAATCCGGGATCGAAGAGCATGCCCACCGAGGTAAAGAACAGAATGCTGAAGATGTCCCGCAGGGGAAGGATATTGCTGAGCGCCTGGTATCCGTAGTCGGATTCGCTCAGGAGCATGCCGGCGACAAAGGCGCCAAACGCGAACGAGAGGCCGAAAAGATAGGTGCCGTATCCGACGCCCAGCCCCATCGCCGTTGTGGCCAGGAGAAAGAGCTCCCGCGAGTTCCATCTGGCCGCCTGCTTCATGATGCCGGGAATGATGCGGGTGCCGGCTGCGATCATCACGACAAGAAAGACAAGGGCCTTGAGGACCGCCATTCCCAGCAGCGGCAGGCCTGCTTTGGGATCGCCCAGTTGCGGCAGAACGATCATGAGCGGGACGATGGCCAGATCCTGGACGATCAGGATGCCGACCATGACGCGGCTCGACAGGGTGCCTAACCGCCCTTGATTTTCAAGGGTTTTCAGAAGCACCATGGTGCTCGACAGGGAAATGAGCGCCCCGAACCAGATCGCGGGAATCCAGTCCCAGTGCAGGAGTCTGCCGATGCCGACGCCGAACGCCGCTGTCAGCATCATCTGCAGCGGCGTTCCGAAAAGTGCGATCTTTCGCACCGGCTTCAGGTCTTTGAAGGAGAATTCGAGGCCCAGGCTGAACATGAGAAGGGCGACGCCGATTTCCGCCAGCATTTCGATGTCATGGATTTCGGCAACGGTGATGCCGCCGGTATGGGGGCCCAGGGCTACGCCGGAAAGGATATAGCCCAGTACAAGGGGTTGTCTGAGCTTCTGTGCAATGACGCCTCCAATCAAGGCGGCAATGACAATGATGACGATATCCGCTGCAATCCCCATGGCGTTTTGCCGAGACTTTCCGTTACTTGGTTTTTACCGGCCTCTTTTCTTGCGAACTCCCTGAAACATTCTCACGGAGCGGCCGTCATTTCCCCAGCATGCCCGCCTTGAGGTCGTCATCCGCAGGCTTGTCGCCCAGCCATATGCCAAAGAGGGCCTTTTTGAACGCCATCCCTTCGATGGCCCCGCGAAGCTGGTTTTTCCGATACACGCGCACCCCCTGCCCCGGCGTATAGATGATGTCGTAGATGTCACCCGATTTGGCGTCTCCGGTAAAGCAGGCGTTGAATTTCGCGATCTGGGGGGCGATCGGGGCGGTATTGCCCCCGGTGCTCTTTTCAAACCCCTCGTTCCAGGTCTCGATCAGCTTCTCGCTGGAAACGCCGTCATAGATGAAATGCATGCGGATGGCCATCGGTTCCTCCGCCGCGATGATTTCGGGAGCGTCCTGGCTTTTTGCCGGAAGATAGAGGGCGCCGGCGTAAATTTTCATGAAAAACTTTTTTCTCAGGCCGACGCCGTTCAGAACGAGCGGGGTATTACCCGCCGTCAGCGTGTCCGGCACGGCAACCCCGCCGATGGCGGTTTCGGCGGAACCGGCGGCGGGCGACATCGTCATCACAAGCATCGGCATCACCAGGGCGAACATTACAAGACGTCTCATATTCTTTCTTTTCCTTCGTTATCAATTCCCTTGTCGGGCACGGACAGATCAAGGTTCGGGGACGGTATAGGTTTTTTACAATAAAAATCCCCCTGCCTCGAGAGGTATGGGGGACAGCGGACCATGGGATTGCCTGGGATCGCGGGCTCTTGGGTCAATCCCCCATTTCAGCCATGTGATCGTCATACATGGTTTCCAAGCCAAGTTTGTGCTTGGCCTCTTCCTGGCAGAGGATCTTGAAAACCGTTTTGGCGTTCTTGGACTCGGCTTCGGAGAGAAGCCTGTTGTAGAGCTTGAGGGCGCCCTCCTCCCGCTTGATGGCAAGGATCAGGATATCCCGGTAGCCCATTCCCGGCTTGTAGACCATATCGTCTATATAATCGCTGCGCTTGATATCCTTGATCCATTTGAAGTCATAGTTCTCGACGCCCTTGGCGTATCCCATGGTCTTGAGCTCTTCCAACATCTGTCGGTGTTTTTTTTCCTCCGCCGAAAATTCAATGAGCATCTCTTTGGAACCGGACATCGATTCTTCCCTGCTGGCCGAAAGATAAAAATCCACGGCTTCCTGTTCTTTTTGAATCGCAAAATCAATAATGTCGTTTATGCTGTCAAATTTCATTTCTGTCTCCTTTCCGCTTGACATGGTGAGCTAGGTTTCAAGACTTCCGATCAGTTCGGGTAAACGCGAAAATCCATGGTCTTTCATGTAACGCTCGATACCGTCGATGACGTGCATCGATACGGCGGGATCGATAAAATTGGCGGTGCCGATCTGTATGGCCGATGCGCCGGCGATGAGAAACTCCAGGGCGTCCGCAGCAGAGGTGATGCCGCCGATGCCGACCACCGGCACCGTGCTCATCCGCGCGACCTGCCATACCATCCTTACGGCAACCGGCTTGATGGCCGGGCCGGAGAGGCCGCCGGTGATGTTGGCGATTCTGGATCGCCTGCTCTCGATATCGATGGCCATGCCGGTGATGGTGTTGATCAGGGAAAGCGCATCCGCGCCGGCATCGACCGCGCTTCGTGCGATCGTCGTAATGTCCGTCACATTCGGAGAGAGTTTGACCATCACCGGACGGGATGTGTTTTTCCTGACGGCCGCCGTCACCGCAAAGGCCATCTCCGGGTCCACACCGAAAGCGATGCCGCCGGTTTTGACGTTGGGGCAGGAAATATTGACCTCGATGCCTGCAATGCCTTCAATCTCTTCGATTCTGGCGGAGAGTTCGGCATACTCCCGGATGGTTTTGCCGTAGATGTTTACCCATGTCGGGGTATCCAGGGACCGCAAAAACGGAAGTTTTTTTTCGACAAACGCTTCGATTCCAATGTTTTCAAGGCCGATGGCATTGAGCATGCCGCAGGGCGTTCCGGCAATCCGCGGCGGAGGATTGCCCTGGGTGGGAACGCGCGACAACCCCTTGACGATAATCGCGCCCAGGCGGTTCAGATCGACGAACGGCGAATATTCACGGCCATACCCGAATGTGCCCGAAGCGGTCATCACCGGGTTCTTGAGTGTAACGCCTCCAATATGGGTTGTCAGATCAGGTGTCAAGAGGGTATCGGTTCCGAGATGATAGAGGATCACGCATGTGAAAAACGTTTGGATGAACATCGGCTCCGGGACATTATGTTGGATAATCTAACGATTCCGCTCCGAAATCGCAAGACTAATTTTCAGGGACCGAAAAATGGCGCCGAAAAGGAGCGAAACGAGGGCGGATGGATGGTTCGCGGGATATCGGTTTGAAGACGTTTTTTTCATGAGAACCGCTTTACAATTCAAAAATCAGACTATATTTTGAGATATTATTATAGCATATATTTCAGAAATCCTGCAAAGTCCTGAAAAATATCATAATGGTATAAACTCTTTAATCAAGGAGAATATATATGGTCAGACCCAAAAAAAACCGGTTGGTGGCATTCAACCCCGAAATCAGCTATTTCAAGCCCAGGGGCATTCCGATGGTCGATCTCGAAGAGGTATCGCTGACCGTCGATGAACGGGAGTCCATCCGTCTTTCCGATCTTCTTGGTCTTTCTTACGAGGATGCCGGTGAGCGTATGGGGGTTTCCCGGGCGACCTTCGGTAGAATCATTCAGCGTGCCAGAAAGGTCATCGCGGACGCCCTGATCAACGGTAAGGCCATCAATGTCGACGGCGGCAATTACACAATCGCTGAAAACAACAGAATCTTCGTATGCGACGAGTGCAAATATAAATGGGACGAACCTCTGGGAACGGGAAAGCCCGAAAACTGTCCGGCATGCAAAAGCCAGTATTTTCATCGGATATCCCCGGAATAACGGGCCTCGTGAAGCTTCACCGTGAGGGTTGTAACGCAAACCGTTGGAACTCCATTGCAATACCATTGAAATAATGGATCCGAAGGATTATGTTGGCGGTCATGAACGCTCTCGAGACAGTCGAAACAACAGGGCGCAGTTGTCCCTGGATCGCCGGGCGGAAAGGCTGCCTGGCGGATCTGCGTGATGAAATAGAAAGAGCCCGGACCAGACATAAGAGACGGACAGGTCTGTTGCGCGTCAGTCGCGGCAACGGTCGACCGTCTCTTTGGCGTTTGGCGGAGACGGGTACCCGAAAGGGATGGTCCTTTCGGACAATCACTGATTAATGGTCGAGGAGTCAATTTATGGAAATGATCACCGGCGGCAAACCGTCAGAACAAAAACAGAAACAACTCGAGCAGGACGCGGCGTTAAAGGACTCGCTCGCTAAAATCAAGAACATCTATATGGTCATGAGCGGAAAAGGCGGCGTCGGCAAGACGAGCGTCTCGGTCAACCTGGCCATGGCCCTTGCCAAAAAAGGGTTCAAGGTCGGCATTATGGATGTGGATATCCACGGGCCGGACGTTCCCAGAATGCTGGGGATCCAAAAAGACATGCTGGGCGTCAACGCCGACAGGAAACTGACCCCTTTGGCGTATTCCGATAATTTGTCCGCGGTCTCGATCGAATCCCTCAGCGCAAGCAAGGACGATGCCATCATCTGGCGCGGGCCCATGAAGCACTCGGTCATCAGGCAATTTATCTCGGATGTCGAATGGGGGGAGCTCGATTACCTGATTATCGATTCGCCTCCGGGAACGGGAGATGAGCCTCTGAGCGTCGCACAGACGATCACCGGCGCCCAGGCGGTGATCGTGACGACGCCGCAGGAGGTCTCTTTGGCGGATGTCAGAAAATCGATCAATTTCTGCCGGGTCATCAAAATGGAAATCTACGGTCTGATCGAAAACATGAGCGGGTTCAACTGCCCCCATTGCGGTGAAACGATCGACATGTTCGGTTCCGGCGGAGGAGAAAAAACCGCCAAGGATTTCGGCATTCCGTTTCTGGGCAGGATACCGTTCGAACCGAAGATCGTCGCCTGCGGAGATTCCGGCACCTGCTACCAGGAAGTCTACAAGGATTCGGCCGTGGCCAAAGCGTTCGAGGCCGTTGCAGACCGGATGGCCACACCGTCCTGACAGAAGCATAGCGGTAAATCGCACCTGAACATTCACCCGGCACCGATCGAGGAGAACGGAACATGAAAATCGCCGTCCCCGTGGCCGATGAGCAATTGACCGTTCAGTACGGCATGAGCAAGGCATTTGTCATTGCCGCCGTCGAGGATTGCCGGATTATCGACATGGATGTTCAGGTGCCGCCCGAGGGCGACCCCGGCGCTCTTCCCCGCTGGCTGAAAGAAAACGGGGTGCACGTTCTGATCGCAGGCGGCATGGGTGCGAGAGCGGCCGCCCTTCTTCAACAAAACGGCATCGATGTTCACCCGGGCGCCTTGCGGAAAAAACCCGAAGAGCTGATCATGGAATATCTCGACGATTGTCGGGGTATGCCGGCATGCGGGGATGAAGAATGAGTGACGCTTAAACCCCGATCCATCGGCGGAATGCACCGGAAACAGGAAGGCTCATGGAAGAATCGATTCATTTCAGCAACGATGCGGGTGAAAAACTGGTCGGAACCCTGCATCATCCGGCGAATCCTGTCGCGGCAGGCGTCATTTTCGGCCACTGTTTCACATGCTCGCGTCATACCTCCATCCTGAGAGAGACGGCGCGGAAACTGGCAGACCAGGGGATTGCGGCCCTCCGATTCGATTTTTCCGGTAACGGGCAGAGCGACGGCGACTTTATCAACACCTCCTATACGCGGCATATCGGCGAGATGCAGGCGGCCGGGCGGTTCTTCGCCGCGAAAGGGATCTCCCGTTTCGGTCTGGCCGGTCACAGCATGGGGGCGACCATTGCCGTCCTCGCCGCCGCGCGAATGGAAAACGTTGCGGGCGTCTGCGCATTTGCCGGCAGACTGGGCGGTCTCGCGCCGGACGGCGTTTTCACCGCCGGGCAGCTCGCGGCACTTCGAAATACCGGACAGCTTGATTTTACAAGCCGGGGACGGCGTCTGTCGCTGTCCCGCGCTTTCTTCGACGACGCCTCCCGGTACGACATCCTTAAAACCATTGCGACGCTAAATCCGTCTCTTCTGGTGGTCCACGGCGATGCGGACGAGATCATACCGGTATCGAACGCCCGCACGGCGGAATCGCACAACCCCCGCGCCACGGTAAAGATCATCGCCGGCGCCGATCACATGTTCAGCGACCCCGCCGTCCGTGAAAAGGTCGCCCTCATGACAGCCTTGTGGTTTCGACAATGTTTTGACGGCTAACGGCACGGGTCCTCCCCTGCGGCCTTGATGAAACATCCCCTGTATTCCAGCAAAGGTGACGAAGATGGATATCCCCGAGACGATGAATCTGGATTTTATCGATGCCCAATATCAATTATGGAAAAGCGATCCCCGGGCGGTCGGACGGGACTGGGAGATTTTTTTCCGCGGATTCGAAATCGCGGCCGGCCTCGAACCCACGACCGCCCCGGCTCCGGAGATACCCCTTCCCTCAACCGAGAGGGAACGCATAGATCCGGGCCTTCCCGGCGATGCCTGCACGCTCGACAAAGCCCTCCTGCAGTCCCGGGTCGAGGCCTTGAAATACCGGTACCGGGATATGGGGCATCTGCTTGCCTGCCTCGATCCGCTGGTGGCCTGTCCCACGGATCACCCCCTTCTCAATATTTCAGCCGTGGGTCTTGCGCCCGACGATCTCGAAACGGAATTTTACACCCGGCGCTTCTCAACTACACTGAGCGCCCCCTTGAAGGATATCCTGCGGGAACTCCGGGAAACTTACTGCCGGTCGATCGGCGTCGAATACATGCACCTTCAGGATCCTGCCGAGCGCCGCTGGCTCCAGGACCGCATGGAGCCGATCCGCAACCGGCCCGCTTTTTCATCCGAAGAAAAACAGCGCATCCTCAACAAACTTTACCAGTCCGCGTTTTTCGAAAGCTTCCTGCACAAAAAATACATGGGACAGACCCGTTTTTCCCTGGAAGGGGCCGACGCGATCATTCCGATGCTCGATGCTCTTTTTCTGCACGCCGCAGACAGCGGCGTCACCGAAATCATCCTCGGGATGTCCCACCGCGGCCGCCTCAACGTTCTTTCCAATGTACTCTATAAAAGCTATGAGGAAATCTTCAGGGAGTTCATCAACAGCTACAATCCGGACAGCCTGGTCGGCAGCGGAGACGTCAAATATCATAACGGCTATCTCACCGACCTGACGCTTGCCAACGCGCGGGAGATCCGGGCATTTCTGGTCAACAATCCGAGCCATCTCGAGTCGGTCGATCCCGTGGTCGAGGGGATCGCTTACGCCCGCCAGGATGTCATGGGCGATGCCCGGCGCAACCGGGTGCTGCCGCTTCTGATCCACGGCGATTCGGCTTTTGCCGGCCAGGGCATCGTGAGCGAGACGCTCAACCTGTCGCAGCTGGAGGGATATAAAACCGAGGGAACCGTCCACATCATCATCAACAACCAGATCGGCTATACCACCCTTCCGGAGCACGCCCGCTCGACCCGGTACTCGACCGACATCGCCAAGATGCTGATGGTGCCCATCTTTCATGTCCACGGCGAAAACCCCGAAGCCGTCGTCTATGCCGCCAAACTGGCCTTCGACTACCGCATGGCCTTTGCCAAGGACGTCATCGTGGATGTGGTCTGCTACCGCCGGTTCGGGCACAACGAGGGGGACGAGCCGTATTTCACCCAGCCGACGATGTATGAACGGATTCGGGAGCGGCCGCCTTTGTACCGCATCTACGCGGACAGGTTGATCGACGACGGCGATATCGACGAGGCCGGCGAAAAGGCGATCGAAAGCGGGCTCGATGAATGTCTGGAAGAGGCCTTTGCCGGCGCTCAGCAGCATGCCAGGGTATTTCCCCTGCCCCGGTTTTACGAAAACTGGGCAAGGTATGACGGCCGCTTCACCTTTGCGCCGGTCGAGACCGCCGTCACGGGGGAAACCTTGACCAAGCTCGCGCAAGACCTTCATGCCCTGCCCTCCGGCTTCAACATCCATCCCAAGCTTGCCCGGGTTTTCGACAAGCGCCTGGAGAGTGTCGAAAACGGTGAAGGCATCGATTGGGCCAACGCCGAACTCCTGGCTTTCGCCTCGCTGCTCGCGGAAGGCCATTTCATCCGCCTGAGCGGCCAGGACAGCGAGCGGGGAACCTTCAGCCAGCGCCACAGCGTCATCATGGACGTCAAGACCGGCGAACCCTACATCCCGCTCGACGGCGTCTGCCGCGACGGGGCGACCTTCAGCGTCCTGAACAGCTCCCTCTCCGAGGCCGGGGTGCTGGGGTTCGATTACGGCTATTCCGTCGTCAGGCCCGAAGGGCTGACCGTGTGGGAGGCCCAGTTCGGTGATTTCGCCAACAACGCCCAGGGCATCATCGATCTTTATATCGTGAGCGGCGAGTCCAAATGGCAGCGGCTCTCCGGACTGGTGATGCTGCTCCCTCACGGGTGGGAGGGATTGGGGCCCGAGCATTCGAGCGCGCGCCTCGAACGCTTCCTCCAGCTCTGTGCCCGCGACAACATTCAGGTCTGCAACCTGACGACCCCCGCCCAGTATTTTCATCTCCTGCGACGACAGGTCAAAAGCCCGTGGCGCAAACCCCTGATTCTGATGACCCCCAAGAGCCTGCTGCGGCATCCGCGCGCCGTGTCCAGCCGCGAAGAGTTCTCGCGGGGAACCTTTCAGGAGGTCATCGACGATCCGTCCGCCATTGAAACCTCCCGCCGGGTGATTTTCTGCAGCGGAAAACTCTATTATCAGCTCCTCGAACGGAGGGAGGCTTTAAAGGCCTATGACATGGCCATCGTGAGGATCGAGCAGTTTTATCCGTTTCCGCTGGAACAACTGCGGCACATTGCCCGAAAATATCAGAAGGCCGAGCAGTGGTACTGGGTTCAGGAAGGACCCAAAAACATGGAAGGCTGGCAGTTCATGGCGCCGCGGCTCAAAGAGATCATCGGCGCGGAGCCGATCTATATCGGCAGAAAGCCGTCTTCCACCCCGGCCACCGGCTTCGCCAATATCTACAAGCAGGAGCAGAGCCTTATCCCGGATAAGGCGGTGGGACAGCTCTCGGGGATTCAAACCGGCTGACGGCCGACCTGTTTCGACAAAGGCGTTCACGCAACAGTTGACGAAGGAGCAACCATGGCATTAGAGATCAAAATCCCCAGCGTCGGGGAGTCTGTTCAGGAAGCGATACTGGCCCAGTGGTACAAAGCGGACGGCGACACCGTGAAAAAAGACGAGCCGCTTTTTGTGATCGAGACGGACAAGGTTACCCTGGAGGTCGTTGCCGACGCTGACGGGGTTTTGAACATTCTGGTGCAGGAAGGTGAAACCGTCGCGATCGGCACGGTGGTCGGGACGATCGAAACCGACGCTACCGCCGCCCAAACACCGACGCCCGCGCCCGGTGCGTTCGAGGACAAAACGGGCGGCGAGGCCGTAAAACCGCCTTCTTCCGTCAAAACCGATGAGAAGACGCCTCCTGCAGGGAAGACGCCGGAGAAACCGTCTGAAACACGGCCTCCTGAAACAAAAGCGCCCGCCGCACCCGACCCTTCCAGGGAAACCGCGCGCACGTCACCGAAAGCCGGTGGTCCCGAAAATGCCGAAATTGATGCGGATCTTTCACCGTCGGTCCGGCGGCTCGTGGCGCTTCATGGTCTCGATCCCCGCCGGATTGGCGGCACCGGACCCGGCGGACGCGTCACCAAAGGGGATGTCCTCCTCCACCTGGAATCGCGGCAGCAGACGCCGGCGGTGCCGGACAAGGCCCCGGTC
>AMWB02081499.1_pt1 | contig 14652 bp, 11 predicted proteins | sample 200311 | NCBI WGS metagenome assembly AMWB02 (sample SAMN02737377, study PRJNA173069) | bioreactor metagenome | biome: anode biofilm in microbial fuel cells | place: USA: California | collected 2010-12-16 | reverse complement strand
CTTGAGGCACAGGAGGGGGCGCTTATGAAGAACGTAGCTTTAAAGGTCGCAGGGGCGCTCTTTTTCTTTATTGCGGCTCTGCACGTCGTAAGACTTTTCTTCAGAACGGTCATTCTCGTTGGGGGGGCGGAAATCCCGCTTATGGCTAGTATCGTGGGAGCTTTCATCAGCTTTACTCTGGCGGGCTGGATGTTCCTTGCTGCGAGGCGATAAAAACCTTACTTCAGTTAAGCCGCGTAATAATCAATCAAAAAGCTCATCCATCCAGCTCTTCTTTGCGACTTTCCGGCGATAATTCTTTTTGGAGGGTTTCACACGGGTTTTGGGATTAATGGCCCAAACGTGGCGGGGCTTAGGCATTTTTGAGGATTTTTTCTTTGGCATTCTGATTCCTCCTGCGAGGGTGATCAGCCCAGGCGCTTAAAAGGTTCAAGCAGCTTTAGCATTTCTTCGTGAATAAGACCGTTGGTGGCAAGATTCTGGAGCCTCGTAAGCGTCAAGGGTTTCCCCGAAAAATCCGTGATCTTTCCACCCGCTTCTTCAACAAGGATCATTCCTGCTGCCTTGTCCCAGGGATTGAGCTTCATTTCATAATAGCCGTCAAAACGACCACAGGCCACGTAGCAAAGATCGAGCGCCGCCGATCCCGTACGCCGGACGCACTGAACTCGGGTTAAAAAAGCCCTTAGCATTCCAAGATAATCCTCCGGATTTTTCTTACGGTCGTAGGGAAACCCCGTTACGATAAGAGAGTCGACAAGGGTCCTGGCGCCGGAAACGCGGACCCGCTTGCCGTTCAAGGCAGCGCCCTTTCCGCGCTCTGCAAAGAAAAGCTCATTGCGGGTTGGATCCAGAACACCCCCCATCTCAAGATGTCCGTTCCTCTCGAAACCGATCGAAACAGAGACAACGGGGAACCCGTGGGCAAAGTTCGTGGTGCCGTCAATAGGATCGATGATCCATCGGCATTCCGAACCTGTCACGGCGGGGGATTCTTCCGCCAAGATCGAATGGTCGGGAAAATGCTTCAAAATAAGCTCGACCACGGCCTTTTCCGAAGCCTTATCAATCTCGGTCACGAGGTTGAATTCGCCCTTTTTTGTGACCTTTTGCTCCTTGCCAAAACTCGAGCGAATGATCTTTCCGGCCTTGGTGAGAGCTTCCAAGAGCGTTCTTTTAATTTTGTCATTCTTCATATAAAATAGAGACCCTTTTGATGAGTTGTTGCGGGGACGAAGCATTCTAGTCCCAACACCTATCAATTTCAACGAAGTTGAAATTGGGGCAATCCTTGTCAGCCATTTAGAAATCAAGATTCAGACAAGGATAACTGAAGGCGCTTTGACCCGCAATGTTCTCATAGGAACCTAAAACCCTTAAAATCGAGGCATTTCATGAAATCCTATCGCGTTACATTGATCCCCGGCGACGGCGTTGGCTCCGAACTAGCGAAAGTCACCCAAAACTGTCTGGAAGCGACCGGCGTTAAATTCGATTGGGATATCCAGACCGCCGGCATGGATGTCATGGCAAGCGAAGGGACACCACTTCCGGACCGCGTGCTTGAATCCATTCGCAAAAATAAAGTCGCTATCAAGGCCCCGATCACGACACCCGTCGGCACGGGATTCCGTTCCGTGAATGTGGCGCTCCGCAAAGAACTCGACCTCTATGCCTGCCTCAGGCCCTGCAAATCTTATGAAGGTGTCCGCTCCCGTTATAAAAATATCGATCTTGTGATTGTCCGCGAAAATACCGAGGATCTTTATGCCGGTGTCGAGTTCCAAAAGGGAACTCCCGAAGCCGCCCAGCTCATCCAAGAGATCGAAAAACTCTCCAAACGGAAGATCCGGCCGGATTCCGGCGTCAGCATCAAGCCCATTTCCGTGATGGGGAGCGAACGCATTGTGAAATTCGCATTCGATTACGCCCGGCAATACAAACGAAAAAAAGTGACAGCGGTCCATAAAGCTAACATCATGAAATTCTCAGACGGCCTTTTCCTCGAGGTTTCACGCGAAGTGGCCAAAAAATATCCCGATATCGAGTTTGAAGATCGAATCGTGGATAATATGTGCATGCAGCTTGTGCAGAAACCTGAACTTTACGACGTGCTGGTCCTGCCGAACCTCTATGGGGATATTCTTTCGGATCTTTGCGCGGGGCTTATCGGCGGGCTCGGGGTCGCTCCCGGCGCGAATATCGGAACGAACGGCGCTTTATTTGAGGCGACCCACGGTTCCGCACCCAAATACAAAGGGCTCAATAAAGTAAACCCCACAGCGGTCATTCTTTCCGGCGTTCTAATGCTCCGGTATCTGGGAGAAGTCGAAGCCGCGGACCGTCTGGAAAAAGCTGTGGCTGATGTGATCCGCGAGGGGAAACAAGTCACCTATGATCTTAAAATGGATCGCAATGATCCTACAGCCGTCGGGACGAAAGAAATGGGCGGCGCCATTATTAAGAAGATAAGGGCATAATATGAAGAAGGCAAAAGTCACGGTTGTCGGAGCGGGATTTGTCGGGGCCACGGCCGCGCAAAGGATCGTTGAAAAAGATCTCGCGGACGTTGTCCTTATTGATATTGTAGAAGGCCTTCCGCAGGGGAAAGCTCTCGACATAATGGAATCCGCCCCAGTCGAAGGATTCTCTTCAAAGATCGCCGGAACCAATCACTATCAAGATACGGCCAGCTCGAATGTGATCATGATCACTGCGGGTCTTGCGCGAAAACCCGGGATGAGCCGCGACGACCTTCTCTTCAAAAATGCGGAGATCGTTGGCGGGATCGTGACGGAATGCGCCAAGTATTCCCCGGATGCTGTCATTGTCATGGTGACGAACCCGCTGGATGTCATGACCTGGCTTGCCCAGAAAAAGTCTGGATTCCCTACGGAACGCGTGATCGGCATGGCGGGCGAACTTGATTCCGCGCGTTACGCCTATTTCGTCGCCGAGAAACTTGGCTGCAAGCCCAGCGATGTCAAAGCCATAGTGTTAGGAGGGCATGGCGATCAGATGGTGCCGGTTCCCGAGGAAACCAAGGTTAAAGGAAAGCCCATCACAAAGTTTTTGGATGTTGCTGCGATCGAAGCGATCAATCAGCGGACCCGCGACGGCGGGGCAGAGATTGTAAAACTCCTCAAGACCGGCAGCGCTTATTACGCGCCATCTTCTTCAGCCGTGAAAATGGTCCAAGCAGTCCTGAAAAACACAGGCGAGACCATTCCTTCCTGCGTTTATTTAAAAGGTCAATACGGCCTGAGCGAGGTCTACTGCGGTGTGCCGGCAAAGCTCGGCAGGAACGGCCTGCAGAAGGTCGTCGAGATTCCGCTTACAGAGGCAGAACGGCAAGAGCTTCATAAATCCGCGGCCGATGTCCGCCAGAATTTTTTGAAAGTTAAGACCTAGAACCCCTTTCTAAATAATGGGAGGGTTTTAAGTCGACAGAGCCAGGAAAAATATTATGGAACGCATACAGTGGAGTGAAAAATATGAAGTCGGGGTCAAAGAGATCGATCGGCAGCATCAGGGTCTTTTTGAAACCATCGATATACTTTTTAATGCTATAAGAAAAGGAGATTCAAAAGAGGTTCTCGGAAACACCCTCAAAAAACTTTTGGATTACGCCGGGTATCACTTCGATACGGAAGAAAAATACATGAAACAGTATGATTTTCCTGGCTATAACGAGCATAAGAAGGCTCACGATGAATTCCGGGGCAAAGTCCAGGATTTTCAAAAGGCCTTCGAGGCGGATTCTAAAACGCTTTCAATAGAAGTTATTAGCTTTTTACTTTTCTGGCTAGACAGCCACATCTTGTTTGTCGATAAGCAACTTTTTCCGTTTCTCAAAAGCAAGGGAGTTTCTTAGTGAGTCTTCTTAATAGTTTTGGGAGCAAGGTTACGCTCAGGATCGCGGGGGCGGATTACACGATCTATCGCCTGCGCGCGCTTCAGGAATGCGGCGTTGCGAAAGTCCTGCGCCTGCCTTATTCGATCCGCGTGCTTCTCGAAAACCTGCTCCGGAACGAAGACGGTAAGAATGTCACGCGCCACGACATCGAACGGCTTGCGACTTGGGATCCAGCCAGAAAAAGCGAGCACGAGATCGTTTTCACTCCGGCTCGCGTCCTGCTCCAAGACTTCACAGGCGTTCCGGCCGTCGTAGATCTTGCAGCCATGCGCGAAGCCATGGTCAAAATGGGCGGCGATCCCAAGAAGATCAATCCGCTGCAGCCCGTGGATCTCGTGATCGATCACTCGGTCCAGACAGATTTTTTCGGGACTTCCGAGGCCTTCTCGAAAAATATCGCTAAGGAATTCGAGCGCAACCAGGAGCGTTACCAATTCCTCAAGTGGGGGCAACAGGCCTTTCGTAATTTTCGCGTGGTGCCTCCCGCAACCGGCATTATTCACCAAGTGAATCTCGAATATCTTTCCCCCGTGATCTTTTCAAAAAAAGAGGGCGGCAAGCCCAATTCTCCATCAAAAAATTCAAAGGGTAATTGGGCTAGTCCTGGCAACCTTTTTGAAAAAGAAAACAGAGGCCAGGGCAAGACCTTTCTCTATCCCGACACGCTTGTAGGAACGGATTCACATACGACCATGATCAACGGGCTTGGTGTGTTGGGCTGGGGCGTGGGCGGGATCGAAGCCGAGGCCGCGATGCTTGGGCAACCGATCTCCATGTTGATCCCCGAAGTCGTGGGTTTTAAGTTCTCCGGAAAACTATCCGGAGGAGTTACAGCTACGGATCTTGTGCTGACCGTGACGCAGATGCTCCGGAAAAAAGGCGTGGTTGGGAAATTCGTAGAATTCTTTGGATCTGGCGTGAGCGAATTATCACTCGCGGATCGCGCTGTAGTCGCAAATATGGCTCCCGAATACGGTGCTACGGCCGGATTTTTCCCTGTCGACCAAGAAACGCTCGATTTTCTTAAACTAACCGGCAGAAGCGAGGAGCAGATCAAACTCGCGGAAACTTATTTGAAAGAACAGGGGCTTTTCCGCGAAGGATCGGACGAAAAGATCGTCTATTCGGATGTGGTCGAACTCGACCTTGCGAGCGTGGTCCCGAGTCTTGCAGGACCGAAACGTCCGCAAGATCGTGTGACGCTTAAAGGCGTAAAGTCTTCGTTCAAAAAAACGCTGGAAGAAACGGTAAAAAACAAATCTGGTCTCGCAAAAAAAGCCACCATTGAAATTGCCGGTGAAAAATGCGAGCTCGGACACGGGGCAGTTGTGATCGCCTCCATTACAAGTTGTACGAACACCTCAAGCCCCTCCGTGATGCTTGCGGCCGGGATCCTCGCAAAAAAGGCGCTCCAAAAAGGGTTAACCGTAAAACCATGGGTGAAAACAAGCCTCGCACCTGGTTCTCAGGTTGTGACCGATTACCTCGCAGCGAGTGGGCTTCTTTCCTGTCTTGAAGTGTTGAAATTCAATCTCGTGGGTTACGGATGCATGACCTGCATCGGGAACTCCGGGCCGCTGCCGGAGCCCGTCTCTAAAGCGATCAAGGAAAAAGATCTTGTTGTAGCGTCCGTCCTCTCCGGGAATCGGAACTTTGAAGGGCGCGTGCACGCGCAGGTTCGGGCGAATTATCTCGCGTCACCGCCACTTGTCGTTGCCTACGCGATCGCGGGAACCGTCATGATCGATCTTGAAAAAGATCCGCTCGGAAAGGGAAAGAATGGTAAGCCGGTTTACTTGAAGGATATTTGGCCGAGTCCGGCGGAGATCCGGGAGGCGCTCAAAAGCGTAGACCCCGCAATGTTCAGAAAACGCTATAAAAATGTTTTTGAAGGAAACGAGTCGTGGCGGGCGCTCAGTGTTCCCGCGGGCGATACTTTCGCTTGGGAAAAAAAATCCGCTTACGTCAAACAACCGCCTTATTTCAAAAAAATGCCAGCCCTTCCGTCGGAGTTAAAGGATATCAAAAGCGCGCGCGTATTGGCCGTGCTCGGAGACTCGATCACCACCGACCACATTTCTCCTGCCGGGGCCATTGCTCCTGCCAGTCCTGCCGGAAAATACTTGATCGAGCAGGGGATCGAGCCCAAAGATTTTAATTCCTACGGTGCCCGGCGTGGCAACCACGAAGTGATGATGCGTGGGACTTTTGCCAACATCCGCCTGAAAAACCTGCTTGTGCCCGGCGTCGAAGGGGGGATGACGAAATATTTTCCTCCGGAGGGCAAACCGGCCGTGATGCCGATCTTTGATGCGGCCATGGCCTATCAGGAAGAAAGCCGGCCGCTTTTGGTCCTCGCCGGAAAAGAGTACGGCTCCGGGTCTTCGCGCGACTGGGCGGCCAAAGGCCCCGCGCTTTTAGGCGTCCGCGCCGTGATCGCAGAAAGCTATGAAAGGATCCATCGCAGCAACTTGATCGGGATGGGCATTTTGCCGCTCCAATTCTTTCAAGGACAGAACGTCGCTTCTTTTAAGCTGACGGGGGCAGAGACTTACTCGATCGAAGGTATCGCGAAAGGGTTGAAACCGGGCAAGATCCTTAAGGTCAAGGCCTCTGGCGCCGGCAAAAATAAGGCTTTTGAGGTGGTTTGTCGCATTGATACACCCGTGGAGCTCGAGTACTATCGTCATGGCGGCATTCTGCAATACGTGTTGCGGCAACTTTTGAAATAAAAGAGCAGTTCCCGTTTTTTTTGCTTCGAGTATAATAACCGCGTTCGTTCACCGGAAAATAATTTAGGAATTTAAAATGAAAAAAGAGCCATCAAGCGCGTCAAAACTGGTCAAAGGTCTGGAAGGGGTCGTGGCCGCTCAGACATCCTTAAGCGATGTGGATGGCGAGAATGGACGGCTTCTCTATCGTGGTATTCCCATCGGAGAGTTGGTCGAAAAATCTAATTTTGAAGAAGTGACCTATCATCTTTGGTACGCGAAGCTTCCAAACGCCGAGGAACTCAGGATTTTTAGGGAGACTTTGAAGGCGCAAAGGCCTTTATCCGAGCTGGCGCTCGCCGTTCTGAGACTTATTCCGACCACGACGCATCCCATGAGCGCTCTTCGGACCATGTGTTCGCTTATGGGGAGCCTTGATCCGCGAGCGCATATCGTGAATCCCGAAGAATCCCAACGCAAGGCCTATCATCTGACGGGTGTTTTTCCGACCATTATCGCTGCTTTTTACCGGCTACGTGAAGGCAAAGAACCGATCGCGCCGGACATGGGTCTTTCTCATGCGGCCAATTTCCTTTATATGATGAGCGGCAAAAAACCAACGCCTGAAATGGAGAAGGCGCTTGATGCGTATCTGATCCTCTTGGCGGATCATGGGCTCAATGCCTCGACTTTTGCGGCGCGCGTGACAACGGGAACTTTGTCGAACCTTTATTCGGCGGTCACTTCCGCTGTGGGGACCCTGGCCGGCGAACTCCATGGTGCGGCGAACCAGTACGCGATGGAGATGATCCTTGAAATCGGAAAACCCGAAAAGGCTACGGCCTATGTGAACAAGCTTTTGGATGAGAAAAAGAAGGTCATGGGCTTCGGGCACCGGATCTATAAGACCCGTGACCCGCGCGCCGAGGCGTTCCGCCAGATCGCGCACGACTTATGCGTCAAGGCAGGAAAAACGGAATGGATGGAGATCGCCGCGCATGTCGAAAAGGTGATGATGGAACGGAAAAAGATCCCCTGCAACGTGGATTTTTTCTCAGCCCCCGTGCTTTACGTGCTCGGATTTCCGCCGGATTTTTTTACGACCGTTTTTGCTGCAAGTCGCGTCGCCGGTTGGAGCGGCCACGTTATCGAGCAGCAACTCGATAATCGCCTTATACGGCCGCTCGCGGAATACATCGGTCCGCAGGAACAATATTATATTCCGCATGAACAGCGGAAGTGATCCAACCGTATTTCGAAGGTCGCACTGAAAATTTGGGCTGGCCATGACCGCGAACATTGATTACGCGTATGATCAATATCTAAAGGCCCACGAAGCCCAAGCTGTCCCCGCGATCCTCCGGTTCAAAGAAAAACTCAAAGGTCCCGCTTTTTCATATGGCCGGTTCCCGGTCCCTGCATTTTACAAGGCCTATTTTGTTTCGTCCAAGCAACAGCGTCTTCTTAAACGCGTTTCTTCGTCTTTCTCGGAGATCATCAATAAAACCGCGCGGCTTTATTTCGAAGAGGCCCAGACGAGGTCTCATTTCCGCCTTTCGCCGGAAGCAGAAGAACTTATCAAGATCGATCCCGGTTATTCCCGGCACGTCGTCTTCAGCCGCTTTGACGCGCTGATGGAAGGGGAAAGCCTTAAACTTTTGGAATTCAACTGCGATACCCCGGCGGGCGCCTCCTACACGGATCAACTCGAAGCCGCTTTTCTTTCCGAAGAGCTGGTCTGGCCCTTTGCCGGAGAACATCACCTGGCGGCAAGCGAACGCGTTCAGAGCATTCTTTCGACCTTGTTGTCAGTCTACGAGGAATTCGGAGGTTATGAAACGCCCCAGATCGCGATCGTGGATTGGCGTCACGCCAAGACCACGGCCGAATTCGAACACATGAAGAGTCACTTCGAATCCAAGGGGTATAAGACCACTATCGCCGATCCGCGGGAACTTCAGTATAAGGGCGGCAAACTTTATCATAAAGGATTTCGGGTCCATTTGATCTACCGGTGCGTGGCTTTCGATGAATTGGTGGAACGGCTCGATGAGGTTCAGGATCTTTTGCGTGCTTATAAGGATAAGGCCGTATGTATGGTCAATCCTCTGCGTTCGCGGCTCGCGTCAAGCAAATCGATCTTTTCGCTTTTGACAACGCCGGAATTCGACCGTTTTTTTACCGAAAACGAGAACGAGATAAAACGCCAACATCTTCCGTGGACCCGCTGTCTTTCCGCGGCGGAAGATTTCTACGGCCACCGGAAGGTCTTTTTGATCGATTTTCTCAAAGACGAGAAAGAAACCGTAGTCCTCAAACCTTTCGGCTCAAGCCGTGGCGCGCGCAATGTCCATATTGGCCGTGAGACGCCTGACGGAGACTGGAATGCGGTCGTGGATAAAGCTTTGAAAGAAGAAGAATGGGTGATCCAAGAATATGTTTCCGTCCCGGCGATGACCGTACCGGAGGTTGTGAACCAAAAACTGGATTTCATTTATAAAAAATATAATTTCAACCTGCTTGTTTTTGGGGGAAAGTACGCCGGCGGTTTTGTCAGGCTGAGCGACGAAAGCGTGATCAACGTAGCCACGGGCGGCGGCCTGATGCCGGCGCTCTGGTCCGATGTCGTTCCCGATCATCTTGGGGCTTGAAGCCAAAGACGGCGAGGTGTAACTTAGTGGGCATCGCGATCCGGAGGGGACAGTGAAGCAGGTAAAGAAAAAACGCATTTTCTCGAAAAGCGAAGCCGACGCTTTATTGCCCGAGCTCGAAAAACGCCTGAAGCATCTCCGCGAGAAAAAAGAAGCCTACAGTCGCACCCACGATTCCCTTTTCATGCATGAGCTTGTTTGCGCGGCCGAGCGCTCTAACGGTTTTCTGGAAGAAAAAGACGACCTGGAGGACGGCATCCACGCGCTTGAAGAAGCCATCGAGGAGCTCGCCAAGGATGTCGAAGCGATCTTCGCGATGGGTTGTTTTCTCCGCGATATCGAGACAGGGCATGTCGAGTTTTTTGGTACTCATAAAGGGCAAGAAGTCTACTTTTCCTGGAGGATCGGCGAACCAGGCATTGGTCATTACCGTCCGTTCGGTAAAAGATCCCACGAACGCATTCCTCTCTCAGAAAATCCCGCACCAAAACGGCAAAAGTAAAAACCCAGAAGAACCGCCACTTCTAATCTTTTGAGTTTAAATTTCACGAGAAAGATTATCGGGCTGGAAAAAAAACCGAAAAGCGAGAACCTTGGCCAGAAGTGCTTTGGCAGGAAGCATGGCCTCCATGTGCTTCCATGATATGTTTGACGATAGCAAGCCCCAATCCCGTTCCCCCAAGCTCTCTCGATCGCGTTTTATCCGCTCGAAAGAACCGTTCAAAGATATGATTTTGAGCCTCTTCAGGAATTCCGATTCCTGTATCCTCGATCGCGATTGTTACTCCCGCGGGACTCTGATCCGCCGATAGAATGATCGCACCTTCCGGCTTGTTGAATTTAATGGCGTTATCAATAAGATTCAAAAAAACTTGATGGACCTTATCCCGATCGCCGGACACAATAAAAGATTTTCCAGAGGTCTTGTTTTCAATCGCGAGTTTATTCTTTTCGATTCGGGCTTTAAATTGTTCCAGAACAATTGCTAACTCGGGGACAAGATCGATCCGGCCTTTTTCCAGGAGAGTTATTTTCTGCTCGATCTCACCCAGCGTTAAAATATCCTCCACCAAACGACCCAGTCGGTCAGTTTCTTCGGCAATGATCTTCAGGAACCGCTCGCCCGCGGATGGGTCTTTTAAAGCGCCGCCTAACAACGTTTCAATAAAGCCTTTGATCGAGGTAAGTGGCGTGCGGAACTCGTGCGAAACATTGGACACGAATTCTTTTCGGATATTCTCAAGACGGCGGAGTTCCGTCATGTCATGAAAAACCAGGATACCGCCAATGTCCCGGGCGTGAGGACCGAGGACGATCACGTTCACAAGAAGGATCTTTTTTATCTTGCCGGAAATTTGAATTTCATCGGAGATATTTTTCTGCTCCTGGAAAGCACGGTCAACGATCCCTTCGAGTTGGGGATGGCGCGTGATCTCAATCAAACTTTTTGTCTGCATATCGGCGGCAGTGAATCCAAAAATTTTTTCCGCGGTGGGATTTGCCATGACAAATTGTCTGCGCCGTCCAACCGCGATCACGCCTTCGTTCATGTTGCGCAAAATGATGGAGATCTTACCTTTTTCGCTTTCAAGGTCTTCGATCCTTGACCCCAGGGAAGATGCCATTTGATTCATAGTGTCCGCAAGCATTTTGAGCTCATCATGACCGTCCATCAATATTTTCTCAGACCAGTCCTCTCGGGCGTAACGTTCGGCAACAGAGGTAATACGGCGGATGCGCTTTGTAAGATGGCGGCTAAAAAGGATGCCGGCGATCAAAACGATTAGGATGCCAAAGAGCGCCGTAAGCATCACGGGCTGGCGGATCGAGGCCAAGAGATCATCAACGTGTGTGATCGGCATCGCGGTACGCACAACGCCCAGAACCTCTGAGCGACCCAAAATAGGAATGGCGATATAAAGCATTTTGGCTCTCACGGTCATGCTGTAGCGGATGCTCATACCCGTTCCTTTTCTAAGGGCCGCTGCAACTTCGGGACGGGTCGCATGATTGTCCATTTTTGCGAGAGCATCGTCGGGCTTGTTGGAATCGGCAAGAACCGCACCTCCGGGATCGATGACCGTGATGCGTAGATCGGTCTCCTCAGCCAGTTTTTTGACATGGCATTGAAGCCGGGAAGCGTCCTTTAACAAAGGAGTTGCGATCTCACGGATCAAAATAGACTGACGTAAAAGAGAACCCTGAAGCTGTTGAAGATCGCGTTTTTGAAGCACATGAGAAAGCGTCCAGTCGGTTACAAGCAGGACAAGGATAAAAATAACGCCATACAGCGCGAGAAGACGTTTAGCAAAACCGATCCTTGGAAGTTCCATCTTACTCTCCGTCAAAACGATAGCCGACGCTTTTGACCGTGACGATCCTTTCCGCCTCTTTTCCGATCTTTTTTCGCAACTGTCCAACATGCATGTCTACGGTCCGCGTTTCGATATTCACTGAATTTTCATAACCCCAAACTTTCGATAAAAGAACTTCGCGCGTCAAGACCCGCTCCTTGGAGCTCATGAGAACGCGCAAAAGTTCGAATTCTTTAGCGGTGATCTCCACGGGCTTTCCTTTCAATCGGAGCTCGTGTTTTGTCATATCAAGCTCGATCGTTCCGGACTTCAAAATTTCTTCAGGGGGTTTTTCTTGGGAACGCCTGAGAACGGCTTTGACGCGGGCCACGAGCTCCCGGGGGCTGAAAGGCTTGGTGATGTAATCATCCGCGCCAAATTCGAGCCCGATGACCTTGTCAGATTCCGCGCTCTTCGCGGTAAGTATGATGATGGGGATAAGGCGCGTTTTTTCGTTTCGTCTGAGAGTTTTACAGATCTCAAGGCCGTTCATTTCGGGAAGCATGAGGTCCAGGATCACAAGCGCTGGTTTTTCTCTGAGCGCTGTTTCAAGCCCGATGCTTCCCTTAGTAGCAGTGAGGATGCGAAAACCCTCCTGCTCGAAGGTGTATTTTACAAGCTCGAGAATGTTTTTTTCGTCCTCAATGATAAGGATGGTTTCATTCATCATGACGGAGGCATTTTACCATAACAAGATGGGGTGCAGAAGTTCCAAAGGGACACATTACACACTTTTTACACACCCATCATAAGGACCTGACAAGAGTTTTTTATACTCCTGCCATGAAAACCAAACGAACAGAAGCTCATTCTGTTCCAACTTTTATCAACCGGAGGAGAAAAACCTTATGAGACACCATCCCATCATGCGGTTGGCGAGCGTTCTTGTCGCGGGCCTTATGTTTTGTTCATCCCCAGCGTTCGCGGAAGACACGCAGCTTATAGAAATGATCAAAAATATGCAAAAACAAATGAACGCCCTTGAATCTACTGTCATGGCGCAGAAAACCGAGATTCAAGCCCTTAAAGCCAGCGGCGGCAAGATCGAGATGGTGCCAAGCGGTGTCGAAGCGACTCCTCCCATGAGCGAGGCCGAATTCAAGCAGCGCTTAAGCGATGCTACCGGGGGTTCAGACAAGTGGCTTAAAGACCTTAAGTTCAAAGGCGACCTTCGGCTCCGGTATGAAGCATTCCAAAACACAAGTGGCGCCATTACCGAAAATGATGACCGCAACCGGTTCCGTTACCGTCTCCGTTTTGGATGGGAGAAAAAATTCAATGAACAGATGAACGTCGGATTTTATCTTGCTTCGGGCGAAGGGCCGACGACCTCCGGTGCGACAGCAGGTTCTTCCGCGCTCAACAGCGACCCCACCTCGACCAATACCAGCCTGGACGGCGACTTTAATTTTAAACCCATTTATATCGAAAAAGTTTTTGCAAGCTATACGCCCGATTGGGCTAAGATCGGGCCCGTCGAAAAACTAAATATCACTGCGGGTAAAATGGATAATCCTTTTGAAAAGGGATCTTCGGATATTCTCTGGGATCGCGATGTGAAACCGGAAGGCATCTACGAGAAAGTCGATTTCAAACTTCTCGATACTCGCGACTTCGACCTTAAAGGTTACTTAACCGCCGGGCAGTTTGTCCTGGATGAAGATGCCAACACTTCAGGCGGCGGGGACGCCAATCTTTTTGCATTCCAACTCGGGATCAATCCGATCCTCTACACCGACTTGATGGAACGGCCCATCGATCTTCTTTCGTCGGTGTCCTATTATACGTTCGGGAATTATGCAACAGGCAGCAACTTCATGATCGGGGGCGTTTCTTTAGCCCGCGGCAATCCTTTGATTCCCGGTTCTACAACCGAACTGGCAGCCGGGAAATTCGATCTTTGGGAGATCTATAACGAGGTCTCCTTCTATCCGTACGGGGTCCCGGTCCGCCCGTATTTTGATTGGATCTCGAACATCGGAAACAAAGCCAATAACCGTTACAACGTTCCCGGAAGGACCGATAGCGACGCATGGGCTATCGGAGTCAAGGTCGGGGCGCTCAATAAAAAGAACGATTGGGAAGTCGGGTATGCCTACAAGTGGATCGGTGATAATGCCGTTCCGGGATTCAATGACAGTGACTTTGGTTATAATGGGCATTCTGGGAAACGGGGGAGCGTGATCAAGGCGGGCTATAACCTTACGGATTACCTTACACTTAACGGAGCTTTGTTCTTCGTCAATAACCTGAATACCGGTACCGGCGGCATCATCGATCAGGAACAACGTCGCATGCAGATCGATATGAGTTGGAAATTCTAGATTTTACCGGGATTTTACATTCAACCAGGACGTCTTCCTGTAAACTGAAGATGTCCCAAGGAGATCAACAATGAGAACAACAAAGTGGGTTACAGGGAATCTTTTAATGGCAAGCTTGATCGTGCTCGTGCCGGCAACGTTCGCAGCCAAGAACATCACGGTTAAAGGATCGGATACGATCGTGGTGCTGGGTCAGAAGTGGGCTGAAGTTTTTATGCAGAAAAATCCGGGAGTTGCGATCCAAGTGACGGGCGGCGGATCAGGCGTCGGTATCGCGGCGCTTATTAATGGGACGACGGATCTCGCTAATGCAAGCCGCCCAATTAAAAGCAGTGAAATTGAAAAAGCTCAGAAAGCGGGTTATTACCCCGAAGAGATCAAGGTCGCCATGGATAGTCTTGCCGTGGTCACGAACGCCGCCAATCCCATCAAAGAGCTTTCCATGAAACAACTTATGGGGATCTACACGGGAAAGATCAATAATTGGAACGAGGTCGGTGGGCCGGATCAGGCGATTTTGCGCTATTGCCGCGAATCTTCGAGCGGCACGTATGTATTTTTCAAAGAACATGTTTTGAAGAACAAAGATTATGCTGCGGATTGCCAGACCATGCCGGGGACAAGCGCGGTCGCAAACGCAGTCTCCAAAGATCCTGCCGGGATCGGTTACGGCGGCGCAGCGTATTATCTTAAACA
>AMWB02085515.1_pt1 | contig 14659 bp, 11 predicted proteins | sample 200311 | NCBI WGS metagenome assembly AMWB02 (sample SAMN02737377, study PRJNA173069) | bioreactor metagenome | biome: anode biofilm in microbial fuel cells | place: USA: California | collected 2010-12-16 | reverse complement strand
TTATGATGGGGAAGCAGAGCGGCTGAAAACGCTTATCCAGCCTCATATCCAAAACCGCATCCATTTTCTGGAATTCCAGACCGGACAAACGCTGGCGAAATGGATTGCAGAAGCTTTATTTAGCGTCGTTCCCAGCCGCTGGTACGACAATGCGCCGCTCAGTATTTACGAGAGTTTCCTGAATGGCACGCCGGTTCTGGCCTCCCGTATCGGCGGGATTCCCGAGCAGGTCCAGGAAGGGATAACCGGACAATTGTTTGAACCCGATTCCACGTACGATATGGCGCAAAAAATGGACATGATGCTGTCCGACAGGGAAAAACTGGTTCAGATGGGAATCGCCGGTCAGGCTTACGTCAAAGACAATCTTCTCATTAAAGATCAAATGGACAGCCTGATGAACCTGTTTGAAACCGTCATCGCTGATTACAAACGGAGATAGCAACCACATGGTCAATCCCCGAAAAATCCGTGTCGCTGTCGTGGTATCCCATCTGACCATCGGCGGCGCCGAGCAGTTGCTGCTGGAATTGCTGCGCCACATCGACCGGCAGCGCTTTGATCTTTATATCGTTTTTTTAAGAGAACCGGGCATCCTGGGAAAGGAAGTCCTGCAACTGGGCTTTCCGGTCAGCACCGGGATCATTCGATCCAGATTCGACCTGCCCGGGGTTTTCAAGCTGACAAAGCTTCTAAAGAATTATCAAACCGATGTCGTTTTTTTGATCAATCATCTCAACACCCTGTTTTTCGGGGTGCTGGCCGGGAAACTGGCCGGAGTTCCAACCTGCATCAACTGGGAAAACGAAACCTTCAAGAGATATCCCTTTCATCCCTTTACCATGCTGGGGAGACGTGTCCTTCACTTGGGTGTTGATTATGTTGTGGCTGCGGCAAAAGGTCATGGCGACTACATCGCACTTGAAGAAAAAATTCCTTGTTCCAAAATACGGGCCATTTATAACGGCGTGGATCCGGAGCGGTTTCAATCAACTCTCAGTCCGCAAGAAGCCCGAAGCCGCCTGGGGATCCCAACTCGAAGTCCCGTGGTCAGCATTGTGGCTGCGCTCCGGCCGGACAAAGCTCATCACATATTTCTTCGAGCTGCCCGGATCGTTGTGGATGCCATCCCCGATGCTCATTTTCTGGTGATCGGAGACGGCCCCCAGATGCCATTTCTAAAAACCCTCGCAAGGGAGTTGAGTCTTGAAAATCAAGTGCATTTTCTGGGGTTTCAGCGCCAGTTGGGGGATATTTTTGCAGCAATCGATATCAACTGCCTGTCCTCCTATCCCCAGCAGGAAACATTGTCGGTTGCCGCCATCGAAGCCATGTCCGCAGGCATTCCCATTGTCTGCACGGATGTGGGGTTCATGAATGAGATCGTGATTCCGAACGAAACGGGGTTTCTGGTTCCCGTGGATGACCCGGATAGTCTGGCGGAAAAAATCATTTTCATGCTGAAAAACTCTGAAAAGCAACAATATATGGGCCGTCAGGCCCGGAAACTGGTGGATGAAACCCTCAGTGTTCATCAGATGGCAAGAGCCTTTGAACAGTTAATGCTGCATTCCAAGCCCGGATGAACACTGTGTTAGTCATCTCTGATATTGTTTTATGCGCTGGCAGGGCTTTATTAATTTAAATCTATACAGAGAAAATAAATGGTTAAAAAATCCCCTCGCGTATTGCTGCTGGTTGACTGGTCGCCTAAGATCGGATCTTCATTACTGGACTTATTGCATAACTGTGGTTTGAATTGTGATATTCTGGGAGCAGATTTTCATGAATCGAAATGGACCCCCCTAAACAAGGTCATTTCTCACTGGCCCCGCTGTTTCTGGGTCAGCATGAAAGCATTTAAACGACGAAATGATTATGATTATGTTCTCGCGTGGCAACAAACCATGGGAATGTTGCTGGGGATGTTTAAACTTGTCACATGTTCTCATGCCCCAAAGGTCTTCATACTTGACGCCCTTATTATTGAACGTGAAAACATCTTTATGGAAATGTTCCGAAAATGGTTTATTGCGACTTCATGGAAAAAAGTCGATCAAATCGCCTTTATTTCAAATGCCTATCGGAAAAAAATGCAGGCAACGTTTAAGGTTCCGGACTCCAAGGCCGTCCATTTAAAACTTCCGTTTTACTTTGAAACGATACCGGAGTTCAGGGGATTCAAGGCAGATAGCTACTTGTATTCTGTGGGTCTTAGCTACAGAGACTATAAAACTTTGATGATTGCTGCAGATAAAATCGGAAAACCATTTGCAATAGCAACCAATGACACTTATTTAAAAGGACTGCACATACCGAAAAACGTGACGATTCATCGAAATACTTTCGGCAAGGCTGCTGAAGAATTGATGAAACAGGCCGCTGCTGTGATTCTTCCTCTGGAGAAAATCACTTCTCCTGCTGGAGAGGCGACATTGATCAGTGCGATGTGTTATGGGAAACCTGTAATCATAACGCAAACAATAACAACCGGCGAATATATATCGCATGGTGAAAACGGGTTGCTGGTTCCCGCGCATGATCCGGACGCAATCCTTGATGCTGTCAAATTTCTTTTTGATAACCCGGAAAAAGCCGATGCGATTGCCAGAAGTGCCAGACAAACCGTTTTGAAAAATCACACGATGGAAGTTTATGCGAAAAATATCATAGAAATCATCCAAAACAATATAAATGAGAACCAACTCCATTGAGCTAATTGAAATTATCGTTCCCTTTATAAGTGAAGAGGGTTGAAACTTTGATCAATGGAAAAAAGGTGAAAAAACCAACGATTGATATCAAAAAGGAGACATCTTATGAAACCCTTTTCAGCCTTTATATCGTTCGTCTGTGGAATGGCTTTACTGGCATTTCCATACAACGGGTATTCGATGAACACCTTGAGCGTGCAGTTCGAGGACACGCTCCACTTAATCAGTTTAGACATGCCCCATAAAGAAGTCATAGAAACTCTTGGAACTCCGGATATCATCAAAAGCGACGGGATGTGCCTGCAATATGAATTCCTTGGGGTGAGTATATTTTTGAATCAGGACGATCATGTCGAGCAGATCTATCTTTCACGAGACTTCGAGGGATCTGTAGGTAACAGACAAAAATCCAAAAGCATTCAGCTTACCGATATCGAAAGGGAATTCGGATCACATAGCTCAGTAGAAAAGCTCAATTATCAGCCGTCACCTGTCATTCAGACCAAAGCCACGACTGAAACCGAAAACGAGACCGGCCCAACCGGAAAGGAAAAAGAAGAATTTCCGCTACAATATCCCGGAAATAAAAAGCTTTTCATGTTCTACAATGCCGGGAAAATATTAAAATACAAATATGTGCTGGATGACGAGGGCATTGCGTTCTGGCTGGACCACAATCAGCAGCTTTATGCCACCGTTCTCTATCTGTCTCGAGATGAAAGGGATGAGATCAGAAGATCCCGACCGGCTAAAGGGAAAGCATCAACTGCCGGGGCAGAAAAAGTGCGGTTGGCGATGGTGCATTTCGATTTTGACAAGCAAAATATCAAAAAAATTTATGTTCCCGTGTTGGATCAGCATGTAGTCTTTTTGAACGAACACCCGTCATCACCTGTTCTAGTTGAGGGCCATACTGATTATATGGGCTCTGATGCGTATAACCAGAAACTTTCAGAAAGACGGGCCAATGCGGTTCGAGACTATTTGATTCAAAAGGGTATCGTATCATCCAGGATTCAAGTGGCGGGATACAGTGAACACCGGCCCATTGCCGACAACAAGACCGCCGAGGGACGAGCGATGAACCGAAGGTCCGAGCTGGAAGTTACTCTTGAAAAATGAATCGGCAAGTTTGGCCAGCCAGATAGGTAAAGCTAGCGCCATCATTATGCTCTGGACGCTTGTGGATAAAGCCCTGGCCATTGGAAAGGAAATGCTGACCGCACATCGATTCGGCATTTCAGCATCACTGGATGTTTTCAATGTGGCTTATTCATTTCCAGGAACCATTGTATTATTGTTTTACTCTGCATTGATTGCGGCATTTGTTCCACTATATCTGGAATGGCGCAATCGTTCTTTTAGTGAAGCAGATTCTAATGCTACCTGGCTGATTTATTTTACCACCCTGTTTTTTGCTGCACTGGCCCTTATTTGCTTTTTCCTTGCTCCGGAAATCATCCGCATGATCGGTTATGGATTTCAACCGGAGGAAAAGCAGTTGGCTGTTATCCTGGAACGGCTGCTGATTCTGTTGATTTTCATTGATGGATCGGGAATCATTTTCAGGGGAATTTTGCTCGCCAGAAAGATGTTTTTCCATCTGTATGTTGCCCCGATTTTCGTGAATATTACGATTATATTTTTTCTGATCTTTGGTATGGCGTGGGATATCTATGTTCTGGTGTGGGGGTTTTTATTCGGCACACTGATCAAAACTGTTTATATGGGGATTGTCCTTCGTCGGGAGAAATTTAAATATGGTACGCCCCTGCCGATTGACCGTCAGATATTAAAAGCTTTCTGGTTGCTGGCCATCCCCATGCTGGGGAGTCAACTTATCGCAAACTCTAATATGTTGGTGGATCAGGTGATGGCCACCCAGTTATCAGCGGGATCAGTTTCAACTCTGCGATATGCTTTTAGGATTAACGACCTTCCCGTTCAGGTGGTCATCATGGCCATTTCAAGGGCCATTTTCCCGTTTATTAGTGAAGAGGCTGCCGCGGGCAATCGGGACAATCTTCAGAATATTTTCAAATACTCCCTTATTTTTCTGGGCTTTTTAACCATTCCCATCACCTGTCTGATGGTGCTGTTCTCCGAGGATCTTGTCGTTCTGCTGTTGAAACGGGGAGCATTTGATCTGGATGCTGCTCGGCAGACCTCGCAGACCCTGATGTGCTACAGCCTGGGCCTGTTTTTTTATGCCTACACCTTTATCAATGGTACGTTTTTCGCGGCCCTTCAAAAAACCAATATGCTCTTGTATATGGGGATTGTTTCTATATTTTTAAATGTGTTGTTTAATATTTTATTTATGCGTTATTGGGGCGCCAAGGGGATTGCCCTGTCTACCAGTGCTACAATGGGAATCATTTCCATCTGGTTTATTTTTTTGCTGAAGCGCCATCTGGGTATTACCAATTTATCCCAGACGCTTTCCAGTTTTTCCCGGATAATTCTTGCGGCAGTCGCCATGCTGGGAACTGGGCTGATAATGGTTAAATTATTTGAATTAACATCAATGGCCCGATTGATTTACGTCCCTATAGCAGCCGTTTCAGTGTCGCTGTGTTATCTTGGAATTATCTGGCTTTTTCGGACTCCGGACCTGGATACCTGCATCACGATATTAACCAATAAATTTGCCATGTGGAAAAATGCATGATTCAGAATCGATAACAAACAACCTTGACTTAAAAACGATTCAGTACCTCAAACTGCTGTTTCTGATTCACTGGAAAGAGGCCGGTAAATGGGATTTGTTCCAGGAAATTATAGGTCGGGTGGAAAAACTGGACATATTGCAGCCTTTCGGACTGAACCGCTTTCGATCGAAATTCTGGGATCGGCTGACTTACTTTTTTTCAGAATTTTATCTTCCACTGGCTGCACTCAGGAAAAGGGAATCATACGACATTGTAATGTCCTGGTCCATGCGGCTGGGAATCTGCTACGGGATATTGAACAGGTTGTTCAGACAATCCCGATCGCCCAAACATATCATTTACGATTTTCATGTCGATCTGACACGAACCGACCGGTTTTATCGGTTTCGCCTGAAACTGCTTCGGCTTGCAATCCCTGGAATCGATTTCTTTTTTACCACATCTGAAAAAGAAATCGCAATCTACGCCAGACTGTTTGGAATCCGTCCTGAAAAGATGGCGTTCTGGCCCATGACACCGGCCGCCTATTTATTGAAGAAAGACATTCCTAAGCAGGAAGATTATTTGTTTTCCTATGGCAACAGTGACAGGGATTACGATATGTTGATTCAGGCCGTAAAAAATCTGTCGATTAAAACCGTGATCGTGTCCCGAACATATCATCCGACATATCCACTGCCCTCTCATATTGTGCTGATTCGGGAAAAACCCTGGGATGAACTGCTGGCGCTTATCGGATCATCCCGCATGGTGGTACTTCCCCTTCAGAGTTACTGGATCGCGGCAGGTCAGACTGCTATGCTGGAAACCCTGGCGATAGGCCGGCCGTTGATTGTTACAAAAAATATGGCAACAATTGAATATGCAGTTGATGAAAAAACCGCGCTGTTTTTTGACGCCAAAGACGCAGAGACTCTGAGCGATCATGTTCTATATCTGCTGGATCATCCCGACGCAGCGGAAAAAATGGGCCAAGCTGCGCGGGAGGCTATTGGAAACAATGCAGCCCGAAGGCTGGCGGTGCTGATGGATGCGCTGAATTGCATCATGTTGAACAAGAGGGTTTGAGCGGAATGGATGTAACCGTTTTGACATCGATATCAAAGCTTTCAGATCTCAAATCGGACTGGCATGCGATTCTGGCTGAAAATCAGGAAGAAAATTTCTATTACAGTTTTGATTGGATGTATGCCGTTTGTCATTTCTTCGTTCATCCGGTTTCTCAGCCGTTTATCGTTTGGGTCCGGGAGGACAATAAACCTGTTGCCATCATTCCCTGTTGCCTCAATAGAAGACGTTTGCGGCTTTTTTCATATAACAGCCTGGAGTTTATTGGCAATATATATTCAGCTTGCCGCGGGGGCATTGTGTTGAGAGGACGGGAGGCTGATGCTGCGGAGGCACTGATCAGATGCTTGTTTACGCATCGACGGCAGTGGGATATGATTCATTTCGCGGATATGCCTGCTTCGAATCCTTTTCTGGCGGCATTGAATCGGGCTATTCAAAAACAAAATATTATGATTACACGCATAATGGATCAGTATGCCAATCTGATTTTCGATATTGTGCCGGGCATGCATGCACCCGACTATTGGCAAAGCCGGGAAAAAAGCCATCGACAGAACATTCGAAGCGCCATCAATAAAATGAATCGGGAAGGCAGATTCACCATAGTCATGACATCGCAGCCAGACCAGAACATTCATGCCGCAATGGATCATTATTACGACATATTCAAACACAGTTGGCGGAAAGAGTCTGAAATTTCCCCCCTGTTTCACCGTCAGTTGGCGGAATATCTTGCGCTGAATGGAAAACTGCGGTTGTTTGTGCTGTACTTTAAAAAAGGAGAGCCTGCGAGCGATCGTGATCCTACATTGTCATCATATGAATCTGCCATCAATCCACACCAGTCCATTCCGGAGGATTATATACCAATAGCCACTTCGTTTTATGCAGTCAGCGGAGCCTATGTCTGTTTGTTAAAAACAGCATATAGAGAAGACCATGCCGTCTATTCCGCAGGAACAGTACTGAGTTGGTTTGCCGTCAAATGGCTTTTGGATATGGACAGCGCAACGATTATTGATTTTCAGAAAGAAGATGATGCCTATAAATATAAATGGGGACGATTGAACGAAATGCACGTTCTGTTTCAGGCCGCCAATTCGCACAGCCAGTTGGCTGTTCTGGAAATATGGGCCGAAAAAAATCTGGTTCCGCTGTTGAGGAAAATCAAAAGAACCCGGTTATGGCCAATTGTAAACAGTTTTCTGCGCCAGTATGCAGATCGGGGAAAGCCTTAAGGAAAGCCGATATGATAATATCCCTGATAAATACAATCCGCGCAATTGCAGTTGACAGATTTCTCTCGGCTATCATTTTATTTGGTATTCTGTTTTATGCAATTCTGACGTTATTTGTCGTTTATACCAACAGGCCCTTTGATTATTATATCAATGTCATTGCATCTAGAATCCTGAGCACAAATATCAATATTTATGAAATGAATGCCACGGATTATCAAGTTTTGTCCCAGCAGATGGCAGACTCAATGGATATTCAGATTAAAATACTGCCTCATTTTCTATATCTCTACCCGACACTGACCGCCCTTATGGTTTACCCATTGTCTTTTCTGCCGATAAAAGTAAACGCAATGATCTGGATTTTTTTGAGCGGTGTGGCATCCATCTTTTCAGGGCTTATTCTCTGCACCTATACGACAGATATTATTAAACAGCGCATCATCATGGTGTTTATGATTTGTTTTGTACCCATATGGGCAACCATGAGTCTGGGGCAGATCAATGTTTTTATCTTATTATCGACCCTGTGGTTCTTATATTGGATGCGGTTGAAAAAAAATATTGCCGCCGGTATCATGCTGGCATTCAGTATTTTCATGAAACCATTTGTACTTGGGGTTCTGCCGCTGCTGCTCTGGCGAAAAAAGTTTGTGACGTTTGGCGGTTTTTTAATTGGAACTGCTTTCATCACATTTTTCAGCATCACCATATTTGGTGCCTCTACAACCATTTCCCAATTTACCAATGTTGTTAAAATTGCTACGCCATCCGGGCTGTATCATGTTTCGACAGTTCATAATCTCAATGCACTATTCGGCAGGCTGACCAGCGATGCATCCATGACCGGATTTGTTTTATATATTTTAACCGGCGGACTGGTAGGCGGCCTGACCATGTCAACTATCCTGTTGAGACCTGGCCGAGATGATTTTGAACGGGAAGCAGCGCTTCTCATTGCAGCCACCCTTATGATCAATCCACTGACCTGGTACCATCATCTGACCATGTTTTCCCTCGTATTTGGATTTATTATATTATCCTGTAAAGATTTCAATTGGATATTAATTGATCAAGAGATATCAACCGGTTCGGTACTTACAAGAATTCAGACATATTTGTCATCCATTTCTTACCATAATCATTTTCGCCTTTCCGTTCTGATGCTGACAGGAATATTGCTGACCAATCTGCATGGATTTCTGTGGAAATATTTATCCGGCCCCCTGCTCCTTCTGTCCAGTTTTCCTGTACTCACGACGTTGCTGATGTGGGGGGTCTTGTTGATGCAGGTCCGGCATGAATTTGAATTTAGTGAGAATTGAAGCTATCCTAAACAGGATCTGAACATGAAACATGCCGAAATCGTTGTTCTCAGTGGTATTCATAACGTCAATGCACTGGGAGTGCTCAGAGGGCTGAGACGAAAGGGCATTAACGTCATTGTGCTGGATGTCGATTCCAAAAGTATGGTGCGGTATTCCCGATATGTCTCCAGACTTGTCCCCTGTCCCAATCCCCAGGATTCCGAGATGGGTTTCGTAGATGCGCTCATGGAACTGGGGCGCTCATTAGATCACCGGCCCGTTTTTATTCCAACCGGTGATGCGGAAGTAATAGCTCTTTCAAGACATAAAGAAAAGTTGTTGCCTTATTACAGAATGCCGGTAGCTACTTTTGATATCATTGACCTTCTTGTAAACAAGAAACGATTTTTCCAGGATTTGCTTCGGCGGAACATCCCCTGCCCCAGAACCTGTTTCCCGGAAACGGTTGCCGAGATGCGAAAAATGGCTGCGGATATTGGCTATCCACTGATTGTAAAATCTGCTTATTCCCATCGATTCATACAGGAATTTCATAAAAAGGTTTTTGTTATTCATTCTCCATCGGCTTTGGAGAAAGCCATAGCGATGGTAAATGGGCTCATTCAGGATTATTTTATACAGGAAATCATCCCGGGAAATTCGCTGTATCTGTTTTACAGTTATTTCAACAGGCGGTCTGTTCCCTTGGGCGTTTGCGGCTATGATAAGGTTCGACAGTTTCCCAAGGATTTCGGTATTGGAACCATCTGTCGCAGCATGAACCGTCACCAGCCGATCCAGAACGCTGTACGATATCTCCAGAATATCGGTTATTATGGCCTTGCGGAACCGGAATTCAAATTGGACCCGCGGGACGGTCAGTACAAGCTGATAGAAATCAATACCCGGTCTGTCACGCAGACACAGCTTGCTACAACCTGTGGCGCTCATGTGGAATATCTGGCCTACTTGGATACGATTCAGGATAATGTTAAACCAATCAAGCCAGCAGCAGATGGTGTCTTGTGGATTGATGAAATCAACGAACTGCATTATCAGCTTTCCAGAATTCGGAGGGGAAAATTTCGTTTTTCGGATATAATGGATATGTTTCATGGAAAAAAAGTACTAGCATGCATGGCACTGGATGATCCGGTCCCCATAATTGTCGGGTTGATGCGGTTTTTTCAACAGCGTTTTACAGCACCCAGGCATGTGGATACAATGTTGGGGATATAGATGTCTTGAATCAATAAAGTTAACCGGTCATCAGCAGTGAATGATTATTGTGGGGTTCAACTGGAGTCATATGGTATATGGCTGATATTATAACAACAAATTCAAAGTTTCTCTCGATAATTTCAACAATGCTTCTACTGTCCTGCGTATTTTTGGTCATGCTTATTCCAATTAAAACTCTTTTCAGCCATTATGATGAAGGATTCGCCGTCTTTAATGCAACCCAAATAATGCATGGTTGTATTCCGTATAAAGATTTCTGGGCAAATTACCCCCCGGGGCAGTTTTATACTTTAGCCGCCCTATTCAAGGTTTTCGGCACATCTTTGATAGTCTCTCGTTTGTACGATACTTTTATTCGTTTTATAATAGCCCTTTTTGTATGGTTGATAGCCAAAAAAATTACATCTCGTACTTTGGCCCTTATTGCATTGATCATTACTGCCCTTTTGTTTGGTCCGGCTTATTATTCTTATGCAGTTTTTCCATCAATAGCGCTCAGTCTTTTATCAATCTTAAGCTTGCTTGAATATACTGATACAAGTCGACGATATTGGCTTTTTTTAGCTGGAATACTCATAGGCAGTGCCTTTTTTTTTAGGTGGGATTTTGGACTATATCTTGGAATTAGCGTGGCTGCAACGATCCTCATCATCCACCTTTTCCGTTTTGCCGGTGAGAGCGGAGTATCAGTGAAAGCATCATTTTCAAAGCCTAATATATCGATATTATTATGGACAACATTAGCTGTTGTATTGATATGTTATGGATACATTGGATATATAAGCGGATTTAACAATTTATGGGATCAGGTAGTAATCTATAATATTCCTATACCCCATAATATGTGGCGGCTGCCCTATCCTGCTCTGCTATTTCCAATTTATATTCTTTCAAGTCCTAATATATCAGCTTTCGGGAGTATTTATTCAGATCTTTCGAGTTGGCTGCGATTTTACTTCCCTCTGACTGTATATCTCATTGTATTTTTTTACTATGTTCACTCCTTTCTTAGCAATCGTATCATCTCCAGTACACAATCTTTTGGAAGAATTTTAATTTCAATTTTGGGGATATTATATTTTGCTCAAGCATTGAGTCGATACGATTACATACACGTATTGCCAACATCAATTATTGCATCTCTTGTTGTTCTCTCGTTCCTTTCCCATGACATATTTAATTTTGTGAACCGACCAATCAAATTAATATTTCTCCTATTGTTAATCGGTCTTATCACCCTATATATTATTCTACCTACCAGATATCTCTCGCTTTCTCTAAAGAACTTCCATCCATTGGGGTGTTACTCTCAAATAGAGAGGGCGAGTTGTATCTCAATCAGGAAAGATCAAGAACAGGCAGTAGAGTATATTAGGGCACATACTATAGAAGGCGAATCAATCTTTGTGGGCAATCGAAAACATGACCGTATTCACACAAATGATATTGGGTTTTATTTTCTTTCCGCACGCAAAAGTGCGTCACGTTTCCATCACTTACCTCCAGGCATTGCTACGACCCTTCCTGTCCAGCAAGTAATAGTTCATGGCATTGAATCAAAAAACGTGAAATGGGTAGTTCTTGTAAACGATCCTGACCCAGGAGAGCCAAATGCTACTGCAAATAATAGTGGAATTGATTATCTTGATGAATTTATTCGATCTAAATATTCCAAAGTCGCGGAGTTCGGTGAATACCAAATTCTGGAAATAGTGACAAAAAGTAGTTCCTCTAACCCATAATGTATGAGCCAAGTTAAATCCAGCGCAAAAGGAATAACACATTGAATATACAATTCAGAAATATTGCCAAACAAATTAGAAATACGATCAGGGATAAAATCTTCTGGGTATGGAAAGGCACATTATATGAACACAACGCGTGCAGCATTCGTCGTATATCCCCTCGTATCCCGGTCAAATTTAGATTTGGTGATATTTCTGATATCGAAAAACTGGACATGGAACACTATGAATACGACTCCGAGGCTAAGCAATTTGCCCTGGACCGGCTTCAAAGCGGCGACAAGGTTATATTCGGGGAATATAAGGGACGAATCATCTACTATATGTGGTTAATGTTCAACACGATGGATATGGATTACCGAAAATATATTCCGATATCTTCTGATCGGATTTACGCTTATAAACGATTTACGGTTAAAGAATATCGGGGGATGAACATCGCCCCGGCTGCATATGGCTTTATTCTGGATAATCTGGAACTTCAGGATTGCGTAAAGCTCCTCGGCCTGCTGGACTCCCGGAATATCCCTTCAATCCGGGCCACTATCAAGCTGGGTTACTATCCTATAGGAAATATTTATAAAATACGGCTATTTTCGAAAATAGGGTACATCATCAGTCACAAACTGCGTAAGCAGTTGCTTGATTCAGCCCATTCTCGTTGATCTGTTGGCTATTCGTAGCGTGATGTTCCCTTTCGTTCAAAGAGATATAATTGAATATATTACTGATGGTCAGGAGTGAATCAATGAAACTCAGTATTGTTATTCCCTGCTATAACGAAGAAGAGTCGATTGAAATCACCAATCAATGTATACAAGATTTAGTCGTTGACCTGAAATCACAGAATCTTATTAGTGAATATGAAATCATTTATGTTGATGACGGTTCGACGGACAAATCGTTACCTATGCTTATCGGTTTATCTGAACATAACAAAAATCTGAAAATATTGTCTTTCAGTCATAACTTTGGGCATCAGGCAGCGTTATCGGCCGGATTACATTTTGCCTCTGGAGATGCTGCAGTCACCTTGGATGCAGATATGCAGGACCCGCCCAATGTGATTTCAGAAATGATCCGGAAATATCGAGAGGGATTTGAAATTGTATATGGCATCAGGAATAACCGGGATGTCGATACATTTTTTAAGAAATTCACGGCGAAGGTCTTCTATCGATTCATGAGACTGATGGGAATTAAGTCGATAGATAATCACGCTGATTTCAGGCTGCTGTCCGGAAATGTTCTTCAATCATTTCGAAAATATCATGAAGTGAATCGGTTTCTTCGTGGATTGATACCGATTATGGGCTATAATTGTTGTACCGTAACTTATGAACGAGCAAAACGTACGGCCGGAAGCAGCAAATATTCGTTCCATAAAATGTTCTTATTTGCAATAGAAGGAATTACTTCATTGAGCATAACCCCGCTACGAATGGCTGCAATGGTTGGAATGATCATTTTTGCGACATCACTGTTTTTAACTGTTTGGGCGCTCATTACCAAAATTATAGGAAAAGCTGTCCCCGGTTGGACATCGACTGTGTTACCGATCTACTTTCTGGGCGGTATTCAGCTTCTTTTCTTGGGAATAATCGGCGAGTATATAGGAAAAATTTATCTGGAAACAAAAAAAAGACCTCTATATATCGTCAGACAAAAATTTAATTTTTGATAAAACGGCTTTGCCGATTTATCGTTCTTCTGTCGCGCTGAACCGGTTTATTATTTATAATGCCATACTGATCCTAACACCCACAATCGGTTTTGAACATAATGAAGGAATCGGAATAATGTATAATAAAAAATCAAATATATTTATTGCAATGATATATTTGGTATTTTTTTCACGTTTTTTTAAAAACTCTTTTTCATATCTGGACACGGATTTAGGGTGGCACTTGAGAGTGGGTCAGGATATATGGGTTAATAAAGAAATTCAATTAGTTAATTCCTATAATTTAGATTTTTTGAATATCAGTTGGGTGGATCATGAATGGTTATTTAATCTGACCACCTACTTAATTTACAATTATGCCGGGTATATTACCCTAACAATTGTATTTGCGTGTTTTCCACTTATTAGCATAATCCTGCTAAAGAAACTAACAAAGACAATTCAACAGACGCAGCTTGATAATTTAGAAAAAATTGAGCTGTATTCATATTTTTTTCTTCTTGCTTTTCTGGGTTGTTATGCCAGTTTGCCCAGTTTGGGGATTCGTTTGCAAGAAGTGACAAATATATTTATCCCCTTATTACTTATCTGTCTTTATCGATTTGAAGATCATGATACTCATAACCCATTATACATTTTGCCGCTTCTATTTTACATTTGGGCGAATCTTCATGGCAGTTTTTTAATCGGTTTTGTTATTTTAGCCGTCTGGTTAATCGTAAAATTTGTCATCTCCTGTCTGCCTAATAATTATGGTAGCAATTTATATTTTGATTCCGGAAAGTTATATAACAAGAAAGATTATATTAATTATGTTGTCTGGTCGTTGCTGTCCTTTATTGTTACATTCCTAACACCATATGGTATTGAGCTTTACAGTTTCTTATATACATGGTCAAATACATATTACATGTCTCATATTTATGAGTGGTTGCCTTTTTATTATTCCCCGATATATATCAAGCAAATATTTTACATACTATTAT
>AMWB02122579.1_pt1 | contig 14664 bp, 8 predicted proteins | sample 200311 | NCBI WGS metagenome assembly AMWB02 (sample SAMN02737377, study PRJNA173069) | bioreactor metagenome | biome: anode biofilm in microbial fuel cells | place: USA: California | collected 2010-12-16 | reverse complement strand
GAGCTCCTGTGGTCTTGAACGCCTTCTTTCCTGTGGCACTGTTTGCGGTTGGGTGCCCGCGCGCTGCTGCGGATTGAAAGCAGGCCTGTCTTGCGACACAGGTGGTGATTGGTTGTCAGTTTGAATTTGTGGTTTTTGATCCTGTCTTTTGGGCGGTTGCGTTTGAAACTGGTCTTTCATCTGTTCCTGTACCCTGACGCGCCGGTTGTCTTCTCCTCTCGATTTGCCCTGTGGTGTTATACTATTTTCTTTCCTGGTCGCTATGGGATTGACTGGCAAAGCTGATGGCATATTCCTTTGAGGCCTTTGGTTGTCTGCGGGTTGCAGGGCCCTTTTGTCTCTGTCCGGTGTCGTCTCGAATGTCCTGCGTTCGAGACGAGAATTGTTATATTTCTGACTCTGCGATTGCAGATCTCTTCCTCGGGTAGGTTGCAGGCGGGGCAATTGTTGTGATTGAGCCCTGTTTTTCACCTCATTGCTTAAAAGTCTGCCAATATTTTGACTGGCCGGACTATGCGGCTGATTAAAATTGCGGTTCCCCGCCGGCTCGAATCTATGCGGAGGCCTGGCGTCTCTATGGTCGCGACGGTACTGAAATTGCTGACGATAGTTGTTTTCCCATTGTCGGTCATGACGGAGTTGGCGGGAGCGGTAGGTTCGGTAAAAAGGATCATGTCCGTATCTGGTGGCATGCTCCGAATACCAGGGGCGGAACCCTCGCTTTTCATATCGGGGGTCATAGTAGTCGCCAAAATAATAGTGGCGTGAATTCCGGATGAATAGAGACAGAACAACAGCATTGGTATCCAGAACAATGCTGGGCGTGAAGGAGTGACCGTGATTTCTGTAAATTGGTCGATGAAAGTAGAGCGGCGCAAACATCAAGCCACGACGGTCGAGCTGATAGTCCCAATACCCCATTGCCAGGATGTAGCCTCGGGGGGTCCACACATAATGCGTGGGGATCCAGACCATGTCAGGTCTCTGCGGGTGCCAGTATCCTGCCTGCCAACCATATCCATTTTGCGCCCAGATCCAATTGCCTTCTATCCATACAAAATCTGGCGACGGTGCGGGTGAGCTGGGCCTCACTTCCAGGGGCTGTGGAGGAGGTGGAAGGTACTCTGTTGCGGCTTGATTAATATCAGTCCAGTAACCTGAGATATATTGGTTACCGCCTTCAACCGCCACCCAGTATCCCGGAACCCACTGGCGGCCAGGGGGCACATCCCGCCAGACACCACTCACCCAGATAAAATCTTCCTGGTCATCGTCCCAACTCCAATATCCCGGAATCCACTCGACCTGATTTCCCTCGGGGCGATATTCTGGGGGGATTTCGTTTATCGGTTCAGGAACAGGGCGAGAGACAACCGGTCCACTCTGTGTCTCATCGACACTGACATCGGCAAAAGCCTCGTGAACCGGCCCCCGTGTCAGCACTTCCATGTCCGCATCGTTGGCTGCAGACGCGTTACTATAGAAGGAGAAAAGAGTGAAACCAAATGATAATACGATAAATACTACACGCCGAAAAAGCAGATAGTTCAACATGGTGACTCCTTGTTTATCATCAAAAGTACGATGCATAGCGCGTGGTTTTGTATGTCCTTTGAGGGAGCTCGGTTCAGAACCTCTTTGAGGGGTGTAAGTTGTTTGTGAATGTCTCACTAATCCCGCCAAGAAGCGTTGCGGGATAAGTTCATTCACGAAATAGGGTACTTGTAAAAAACACAAGTACCCTATTTCTAATTCACTAATAACACGGAACCTGGACTCGTTGGCTCACCGGATATGGAAACGACACCCAAACCCGGCGACCGTCATATCGGCTTATCTGCCACTGTCCATCAACAACGCGGTCTTCGACACAGATCCTCGGCTGCTGGACAACGACTTCCGGTGGATATGGGGCACTGTATACAACAGTTGGAGGAGGAGGCGGTGGCGGCCCTGCTGAATACATCAATGCCGATCCAAGAAGAAGACCTCCTACTACCCCGACAGCAATGCCAAGACCATCGTTGCGATGACCGCCGCCACGATGGTAATCTGACCTATTGTGATGCCCGCCATAATTTCCGTAGTCGTTTCCTCGAGCAAACGCAAGCGATGTTGTTGCGACACAAAATATTATGGCTAATGCGGTGATCTTCTTTTTCATGGTTGGTGCTCCTTTCCAAAAGATATTTTGGAGGTCTTGCCGGTAAATTTTATTCTCTGGGGTGGATATTTTCAGAAGGCATCTGCAATTTCGGGTTATTAACAGTTTTCTTTAAAAGATACGATAATCATTCGAACTGACGAGGAGGTTGTCGTAAAATGAGCGGACTGCGTATCAGCTTACAGCTTTTTTCCTCTGTCCTCTTTGTAACCCAGGTGACAGGTTTAAAATAGAAGACATCTGGCGAAATAGGGTTCAAGGTGACATCGTGTCGCCGTCATGTCGGGTAGATGTCGAGTGGTAAAGGCGTAAACAGGGATATATACAATAGACCAGGGACTTTTTACAGATATGTGCTTATGCCGAACAGTATCTGCCGGTAAAAAAAAGGATAATTGTTGTAAATCACTTACCCCGTCCAAAAGCTTTGCGGGTGCTCTTTTCAGTCCCCGTGTTGTGCGGGGGTAAGTTCCTTAACGAAATACTTGCTCTTGCAAAAAGCGCAAGAGCAAGTATTTCTAAGTCACTAAATTTTAAAAGACTTGCCGTTGAAACAGAATCGACAAACCACTACTTTAATGTTAAAAATGAATATGTCTCATCGGCGTTCATGATGTTTTTTAACCCTGTCCACAAACGAGTTTGAGAGATAGCTATGAATCTGGTGTATCTGTCTCCCCATTTCCCCCTGCACTACTATCAATTTTGTAAGAATCTGAAACAGCTGGGTGCCAACGTGCTGGGTATCGGGGATGCCTTGTACCGTGAACTGGATCCGGCAGTAAAAGACGGACTGACCGAGTACTACCAGGTGACGGACATGCACGACTATGATCAGTTGGTGCGTGCCTGTGGCTACTACACCCACCATTACGGTAAAATCGATCGTTTTGAATCCCTCAACGAGTATTGGCTGGCCACCGAAGCTCGCATCCGTGACGATTTTAATATTCCCGGGGTGCGGGGGGGCGATATTGATGTCATCAAACGAAAATCACAGATGAAAGTGCGCTTTACGTCCGCTGGAATCCCCGTGGCCGTCGGGCGGTTGGTCAGCACAGTCGATGAGGTGAGAGACCTGGTTAAGATTAGCGGCTATCCAGCAGTGATCAAGCCAGATGTCGGTGTCGGCGCTCTGGGCACCTTTCTCATCAACAATGAAGACGATCTCAATACCTTTTTTGCCAATAAGCTCGACGTGGCCTACATTATGGAGGAATTCGTCCAGGGTACTATCTATTCCTTCGACGGGCTATCCGATGTCAACGGCGATCTGGTGTTTTATACTGCCCATAAATTCAGTCAGGGCATCATGGAAACCGTGAATGAGTCCCGGCACATCCACTATCATTCCCTGCGTGATATCCCGCCCGCTCTGGAAAAGGCCGGACGCCAGTGTGTGCAGGCTTTTGAAGTACGGGCACGTTTCTTTCATATCGAGTTCTTCGAAACTGCGCCGGGCAGCTATGTAGCCCTGGAAGTGAACATGCGCCCGCCAGGCGGCTACACCACCGATATGTTCAACTTTGCCAGCGACATCGACGTATACAATCTCTGGGCGCAGGTTATGATTAATGGCGTTGCCCCGCTTACATACCAGCGAAAATACTATTGCTGTTATGCCAGTCGCAAAAATAGATACAGTTACCGCAACTGTCATGATGAGGTAATGGCCCGATACTCCCCGTTCATGGTGCAGATCGTCAGCGTTCCAGGGGTTTTTAGCAGCGCTCTGGGGGATTTCGGTTATATCTTCCGTTCCCCGAACATCGAACAGATCGAAGAGATTGTTCAATACATCCAGGATATCGGGTAAGGATCACTGCATGCAGATCGAAGAACATCACTGGTACAGTTCCCGTCTCAAGCAAGACATGACCGTCAAGCTCTATGGCCACTGGGGGCAGCCGTTTATCGTTTTCCCTTGCTCCCGGGGGCGCTATTTTGACTATGAAGGCATGGGCATGATCGAGGCTATTGCCCCTTTTATTGACGGGGGGCGAATTAAGCTTTTTTGTGTGGACAGTATAGATGCCTCTTCCTGGTATGATTTCTCGGTATCTCCAGCAGAGCGAAATAGTCGGCATGAACAATACGACCAGTATATTACCGCCGAAGTGGTCCCTTTTGTGCGCAGCCACTGTCACGATGACCAATTGAAGATCATGACTAATGGTTGCAGTATGGGCGCCTTGCATGCCGTTAATTTTTTTCTTCGACATCCGGATATTTTCAGCGGTACCATAGCGCTGAGTGGTCTGTACCGGCTGGACCGTCATGAATTCGGCATTGGTGCAGGAGATATTGGTGCTGTTTACCACAATTCACCGGTAAGTTATCTGCCGGGACTGTCCGATCCCTGGTATTTGAATCGTTATCGTGACAGTACTATCATCATTTGTTCGGGCCAGGGTGCCTGGGAAGAGGAAGCCGTTGAGGATACCCGTGCCTTGGACAGGATTTTCCGGGATAAATCCATTCATGCCTGGATTGATTACTGGGGCTATGATGTCAACCATGACTGGCCCTGGTGGTTCAAACAGATGAACTATTTTTTGGGACGTTTGTATCCGTAGCAAAGTTCTCATCACCTGTTATCATATACATTGTTTTTAAAAAACCATAACTGGCAAAACCCAACAGTAATACTGATGCCTGCACCTCTATTGCACTGGAATCTGATTGTTGAGCTAACCATAAGGAGACAGACATGGTCGAGATCATGCACAGCAATATATTGGAACTCTACGAGCTGCGAAAACATGCCCTCGCCGGAGGCGGGGATAAGCGTGTTGAGGTCCAGCACCAGCGGGGAAAACTGACGGCTCGGGAGCGGATCCATCTGCTTCTGGATGAGGGTTCTTTTGAAGAGATAGACATCCTCAAAGTTGGCCGCAACGATTCGGCCGGGAATGGCGAAAGTACCCCCGGCGACGGGGTCATCACCGGGCATGGCAAGATCAGCGGCCGGGAAGTGTTTGTCTTCAGTCAGGATTTTACTGTTATTGGCGGTTCCCTTGGCGAGGGGCATTCGCAGAAAATATGCAAGATCATGGATATGGCCTATCAGGTAGGGTCACCTATCATCGGCCTGAACGACTCCGGCGGGGCGCGCATTCAGGAAGGTGTTGATGCGCTGGCCGCCTATGGGGAGATCTTTCACCGTAATGTCAACGCCAGCGGGGTCATCCCGCAGATCTCCTGTATCATGGGGCCCTGTGCCGGCGGGGCGGTGTACAGCCCGTCGATCACCGATTTTGTTTTCATGGTGGAACGAACCTCGCACATGTTCGTCACCGGACCCAATGTGGTCAAGACGGTTATCCACAAGGACATCAGCGCCGAAGAGCTTGGTGGCGCCGAGGCGCATTCCCGGAAAAGCGGGGTGGCCCAGCTGGTCTATCCCAATGATATCCTCTGCCTGCGCGCCGTCCGGCAATTGATCAACTATCTGCCCTCGAACAACAAGCAGAAGGCACCGATTCTCAATCTCAATGATCCCCCGGATCGCACCGATCTGACTCTTGATTATCTGGTTCCGCCCAACCCCAATCAGAGTTACGACATGAACGTACTCATCTACTCTATCCTTGATGGCGCGGAGTTCATGGAGATTCAACCGCATTTCGCCGGCAACATCATCTGCGGTCTTGGTCGGCTCGGCGGCCAGACTATCGGGCTGGTGGCCAATCAGCCTGCGGTTCTGGCCGGGGCTCTCGACAATAACGCCTCCTTTAAGGCGGCCCGTTTTGTCCGCTTCTGCGATGCCTTCAACATTCCGCTTATCTGTCTGGTCGATGTACCGGGTTTTATGCCGGGGCCCGAACAGGAGCACGGCGGCATTATCCGCCACGGAGCCAAACTGCTCTATGCCTTTACCGAGGCCACGGTGCCGCGTATCACGGTGATTGTGCGCAAGGCCTATGGCGGCGCCTACGTGGTCATGAACTCCAAACATATCCACTGCGACATTAATTACGCCTGGCCGACGGCGGAAATCGCCGTAATGGGCCCGCGCGGTGCCACCGAGGTGATCCATCGCCGGGAGATCGAGAAAGCCGCCGACCCTGAAGCGATGCTTAATGAGAAGATGGAGACGTATCGTAAGCACTTTATGAATCCTTTCCTGGCTGCTAAAAGGGGATATATCGACGACGTCATTTTCCCTCGCGATACCCGGCATCGACTGATTCGTACCCTTCAGTTCCTGGAGAGTAAAAAGAGCAACCGACCCGATCGTAAACACGGCAATATTCCACTGTGAGGCCATCCATGTTCAATAAAATACTGATCGCCAATCGCGGCGAAATTGCTGTTCGGGTCATACGTACCTGCAAGGCTATGGGGATCGGCACCGTCGCTGTCTATTCGGAACCGGATTTCAGGAGTGTCCATGTCATCAAGGCCGACGAGGCCGTGTTGCTGGGCGGGGCCAGGCCCTCCGAATCGTATCTGGCAATAGATAAAGTCATCGACGCGGCACTTGCCACCGGCTGCCAGGCCATCCATCCCGGCTATGGTTTTTTATCGGAAAACCCGATCTTTGCTGAAAAAGTCGTCGCCGCCGGATTGACCTTTATCGGGCCGCCCGCCGAAGTTATTGCCTCCATGGGCGATAAAATAGCCGCCAAGAAACTGGCCATCATCGCCCAGGTACCAACGGTTCCAGGCCATAGTGAGCCGGTTGTTTCCCTGGAAGAAGCATTGTCTGCCGCAGACGTTGTCGGCTTTCCCATTCTGCTGAAACCTGCAGCCGGAGGCGGCGGCAAGGGCATGCGGATCGTTGAGCGGATCGAAGAAATGGCCTCTGCTTTAAAGCTCTGCCAGCAGGAGAGCCTGAAATCCTTCAGCGACGACCGGATTTTTGTCGAACGCTACATCAGAAAACCCCGCCATATTGAGATCCAGGTTATCGCCGACCAGCATGGCCATGTGGTGCACCTGGGCGAGCGCGAGTGTTCCATTCAGCGGCGCTATCAAAAAATCGTTGAGGAATCTCCCTCCTGCGCCCTCGATCCTATCCTTAGGGAAAAGATGGGGACGCTTGCCTGTGAACTTGCCAGACGCGCCGGCTATGTCAACGCCGGCACGGTGGAATTTATCCTTGATGAGAACGGTGAATTCTTTTTCCTGGAAATGAACACCCGCCTGCAGGTCGAGCATCCGGTCACCGAGCTGGTCAATTCCATGGATCTGGTCGAACTGCAGCTGCGTATCGCCGCGGGCGAAGCCCTGCCCTTTAGTCAGAACGACATCGCCCTGACCGGCTGGGCCATGGAGGTGCGCGTCTGCGCCGAGGATCCGCAGCGTGGTTTTGTGCCCTCCATCGGTCTGATTACTCGATATGCCGCGCCCCGGGGCAAGAACGTGCGGGTCGATTCGGGTTTTGACGCGGGCAGTACCGTCAGTGTCTATTATGACCCGCTGCTGGCCAAGGTCATTACCTGGGGTGAAAACCGCGAGGAAGCCCGCAGGCGGATGGTTCAGGCCTTGAATGGCTATCATATCGAGGGGATCTTTACCAATATCGATTTTGCCAACCAGGTGCTGACGCACCCGGTATTCATCAAGGGCGAACTCTCCACCGATTTTATTCCGACCTATCTGCTGGATGAAGAACGCAGAATCGCCCCGCCGGATGAGGTCTTGACATCTATGGCCACGGCAACCACCCTGATCTATCATCTGCGGGAAAATCTGGTCCAGAAGTCGCTCCTGCCCCTGAAAGCGAAAGTCGGTGTCTCCTCGGCCTCTAAAACCCATTATGATTATGTCGCCAAGTGCGACGACCATGTTTTTCATATCCGGCTGGAAAATAAAGATGAAGACCTGCAATGGCTGGTGCGTGTCGATGAGAAGGTCTACCTGGTCACCATTCCGCCTATGGAATTTTACCGGCGTCGGCTGAAGCTGAACATTGATGGGGAAGATGCTTTTTTCCGCCTCAAATACAGTGGCAATTTCATTGAAGCTGCTTTTTGCGGGGCGACCTCCTCCTTTGAAATTTATAACCCCCGCGAGTGGGCCCTTGCCGGTTTTATGCCGCAGCCGGTCGAAAAGGCAACCGGCAATATGCTTGACTGCCCAATGCCCGGTCTGGTAGTGGATGTCAAAGTCAAGGCCGGTGAGCGGGTCTTTCGCGGCCAGGAATTGATTATTTTAGAGTCGATGAAAATGGAAAGTGCGGTTTCTGCACCGGCTGACGGGGTGGTTGAATCCGTCTGTGTGCAGCAGGGTGATGCGGTGGAAACAGGGACGGTTCTGGTGCATTTTAAAAAGGACTGAGTAGCAACAATTGTGAAAATCTCGTAAAAAGTCCAGTCTCAAGCTGGCTGAGCAGATGAGCGCAGACTTCCAAAATCTTCACCGGTGAGGCGTACTGTTTTTCTATCATTACGATGTGCTCAGGTACGTCTTAATGATAGAAAAATTGTACAAGGGTACATCCTCAGGGCGCACAACGAAGCAGATGAAGATTGCTATACCCTTTGGGGCGTTTCTACGGCGTCATCAACGATTGAAACTGGTGCGCAGCATATGTGTCAATCCAGTAAGCATAACCGGCAGCTCCTGATCGACATCCAACAACCCGGGAAACATGATGTAGTTGTTGACCAATCCGTCGATATAAGCAAGGGTGGCAATGCTGGCCAGGCGAACATTGAGATTCTCCGGCAGCTGGCCCTGAGCTATTGCATTACGGAGAATGTTTTCGATTTTTCGCTGCCCTTCGATATGGCAATTAACCCGATGCATATGCAGTGTGCCCGTATCTTCCACCGTTTCACATTTGCTGAATAAAATCTGGCAGACCTGTAACTGCCGGGAGTCCTCTTGCAGGCTTTTGAAAAATGCGAGATGTGTTTGGAGTAACTTGCCGAGAGGGTCTGGTTCATCCGGGTTCTCGATTGCCTGGTTAATGGGCTCAAAAGGCAGGAGGAGCTGCTCCCAAAGCGCACTGAGCAGATCCTCCTTGTTCTTGAAATGCCAGTAAATGGCCCCCCTGGTCACGCCCGCTTCTTTGGCTATGTTGGCCAGAGTGGTGCGGGAGACCCCCTTAACTGAAAAAACCTGCAGTGCGGCATCCAGTATAGCCTCTCGGGTTTTTAAGGCATCTTCCTTCGTTCTTCGCGCCATAATATCCCCTTACGCTATTTTGTCTGTTCATGCCAACCGCCGCCTAAAACCTTGTAAAGGTTTACCTGGTTGGCAAGCTGGGCAAGATTCAGGCTCAGATAATTCTGCCTGGAGCTGTAAAGGGAACGCTGGGCATCCAGCAGGACGAGAAAACTGTCAACTCCCTGCTGGTAGCGCTCCCTGGCAAGAATATAATAATCTTCATTTGCCTGCAGGTTGGCTTTCTGTGCGCGGGCTTGATCCTTATATGTGTCTCGTGCGGTAAGTACGTCAGAAACCTCACGAAAAGCCGTCTGTATAGCTTTTTCATACCGGGCGATAAAGATATTTTTTTTGATTTTTGCAACATCGAGCTCGGCCTGTAATCGGCCTGCCGTAAAGATCGGCAGGCTGATGGTCGGTGAAAACAGCCATGAACCTGAGCCGCCGTCGAAGAGGCCGGAAAGGTCAGAGCTGATTACTCCGGCATTGGCGGTGAGGCTGACCGTCGGAAAAAAGGCGGCTCTGGCAGCCCCGATATTGGCGTTGGCCCCCTTTAATTCATGCTCCGCCGCCATGATATCGGGCCGATCCAGCAATACTGTGGACGAAAGCGTCGATGGCATGACGGAAAGCGGTGCCAGATCATTGAAGGATCGTGTTGTATTCAGTACTGTTTCCGGGAGTGATGTACCTGTCAGCAGGGTGAGGTAATGCAGGTCCTGGGCTACCTGCCTCCGGTACAAGGCCAGATTGGCTTTTACTGTTTCCAGGCTGGTCCTGGCCTGCGCCAGGTCAAGTTTGTTGGAGATGCCAGCTTGAGTGCGCTGTTCAATGAGAGCGTAGGATTCCTCTTCATTTTTTCTCGTATCCTCTGAGATCCGCAGAAGTTCCCTGTCGGTGAGCCAGGTAAAGTACGATCTGGCGACTTCTGCAACCAGGCTGATGGTTGCGCTTTTATAGGTTTCCTGCGTTGCCAGGTACTGTTCGAGTGCCTGGCCCTTGAGATTTCGGATACGACCGTAAAGATCGAGTTCATAGGCACTCGTACCAACTTCGAGGGCATACGCCTCGCTGGTATAACGGGTTGATCCGCTGAGACTGCGTTGCTTCATACCATAACCGGTTCCCTCAATGGTCGGCAGCAGTGCTGAACGTTGGATGCGGTACTGGGCCTGGTATGTTTCAATATTCAGGGCTGTCTCGCGTAAGTCACGGTTATTGGCAAGTGCCGTTTCGATGAGGGTCTGCAGAAGGGGATCAGTGAAAACGTCGCGCCAGCCGAGATCGGATACTTTTGTGAACTGCTGATCTGCTTTGCCGTGTTTTACCGCTGCCATCTCAGCGCCTGGAATGGTTTCGGCCACAGGCATCGTCGGGCGCAGGTAATCGGGTGCCATGGAGCATGCGTTCAACATGAGCAGTAATATTCCTGAAGCCATTGTTTTTATGGGTAGATTCATGTGTATCAGCCCTCCTGGGACAAAACGGCAACATTCTGCTTCGCCTGGCTTTTTCTAAATAATTTCATAACGACAATAAAAAACAGAGGGATGAAGGCTATTGCCAGAATTGTTGCCGACAGCATACCGCCAAAAACACCCGTTCCAATGGCATGCCTGCTGTTGGCACCGGCGCCCGTACTGATTACCAGGGGAAAAACCCCAAGCATAAAGGCAAATGATGTCATAAGGATAGGGCGGAGCCGCATCTTGCAGGCCTCGACAGTCGCCTTGACGAGATCCATTCCCTCATCATGGAGCGACTTGGCAAACTCAACGATCAGGATAGCATTTTTCGCCGACAGACCTATCGTCGTCAAGAGTCCCACCTGGAAATAGACATCGTTTTCCATACCGCGTAAATACGCAGCTGCCAGGGCGCCGAGTACCCCGAGAGGTACAGCCAGCATGACCGAAAACGGCACGGTCCAGCTTTCATACAAAGCAGCCAGACAGAGAAAAACTACGAGTATAGAAATTGCATAGAGCGCCGGCGCCTGGGAGCCGGACTGTTGTTCCTGAAATGACGTTCCGGTCCATTCATAGCCAATACCGCTCGGGAGCTGGGACACTAGCTGGTCTATCGTCTTCATGGCATCGCCACTTGACTTGCCTGGTGCCGCCTCGCCCATGATCTCAACAGCCGGGTTGCCGTTATACCGTTCCAGCCTTGGTGAACCAAAACTCCAATGACCGCTGGTAAAGGTTGAAAAAGGAACCATCCCGCCACTGCTGTTACGAACATACCACTGTTTAATGTCTTCAGGCTGCATACGGTACGGCGCATCGGCCTGGAGGTACACTTTCTTTATTCGACCATTATTAATAAAGTCATTCACATAGTTTGATCCCCAGGCGGTGGACAGGGTGGTGTTGATAGTATTGACCGTAATCCCCAGAGCCATGGCCTTCTCATAGTCGATATCCACGTTGTACTGTGGGGTGTCTTCCATACCGTTGGGCCGGACACGGGTGAGATTAGCATTTTGCGCTGCCATGCCAAGCAGCTGATTTCTCGCCTCGATCAGTTTTTCATGGCCCAGTCCGGCACGATCCTGCAGATAAAAATCAAAGCCGGTTGACGAGCCGAGTCCCTGGATGGCGGGAAGATTGAAGGCGTATATCTGCGCTTCTTTGATGGTTTGAAAATATCCCATGGCTCTGGCGAGAATCCCATTCACCGACTGGTCCTTGTTTTTCCGTTCACTCCAGTCTCTCATTTGCGCAAATACCAGACCCATGTTCTGTCCGGTTCCGGCAAAACTGAAACCCGCTACCGTAAAGGCTGACACGATGTTGTTGCTTTCTTCTGTCAGGTAATAGTTACGTACTTTGTCAAGTACATCCTGTGTCCTCTGCTGCGTTGCCCCTGTTGGCAGCTGTACCATGGTGAGGAAAACACCCTGGTCTTCACTGGGAAGAAAGGATGTCGGCAGCTTGGTGAAGAGAAAAACCATGCCGCCGATAAGGAGAACATAAATCAGGCCAAACCTTCCTGATCGTTTAATAATGTAGGCGACACTACTGGTGTAGCGTTCGGTATTGCGGGTGAACATCCGGTTGAACCAGCCGAAAAATCCTTTCTTTTCTGCATGGTGACCGGGTTTTATTGGTTTCAGCATGGTGGCGCAGAGCGCCGGCGTGAGGGTCAGAGCGACAAAAACCGAAAGGGCCATCGCCGAAACAATGGTCAAGGAAAACTGCCGGTAGATTGCCCCGGTGGAACCGCCAAAAAATGCCATGGGGACAAAGACAGCGGATAGTACCAGAGCGATACCAACCAGAGCGCTGGTGATCTGGTCCATCGACTTGCGGGTTGCCTCTAGTGGCGACAATCCTTCGTTGGCCATGATCCGCTCCACGTTTTCAACGACAACAATGGCATCATCGACCAGCAACCCAATGGCCAAAACCAGGCCGAACATGGTTAAGGTATTTATCGAAAAGCCAAACGCTGACATGATCCCAAAGGTACCGAGCAGAACGACCGGCACGGCGATGGTCGGGATGAGTGTCGCTCGAAAATTCTGCAAAAAGAGAAACATGACCAGAAAAACCAGAATGATCGCCTCCACCAGGGTATTGGCAACTTCTTCAATGGATATCTTGATAAAGGTGGTGGTGTCATAGGGATAGACAATTTTGACCCCAGCCGGAAAATACGGCTGCAACGACGCGAGTTTATCACGAACCGCCTGGGCCGTATCCAGGGCATTGGCACCGGTGGCCAGCATTATGGCCAGACCGGCAGCGGGTTGACCGTTGAAAGTTGTTACCGAATCATACGTTTCCCCGCCGATTTCAATCCGTGCGAGGTCTCGCAGTCGGATCTGCGAACCGTCTGTGTTGACCTTGAGGAGGATATTGGCGAATTGTTCCGGTGAACTCATCTTAGTCTGCGCGATCATGCTGGCGCTTATCTGTTGGCCGGCAACGGAAGGCGTTCCCCCCAGATCACCCACCGCCACCTGATTGTTCTGGGCCGAGATGGCTGCACTGACATCACCCGGCGTCAACTGATAGCTGTTGAGCTTGTGCGGGTCAAGCCATATGCGCATGGCATACTGGCCGCCGAAGATGCGGATGCTCCCGACTCCCTCTGTGCGGCTCAGGGGATCTTTCAGGGTGGACGCCATGAAATCGGTCAGATCGTTCTTGTCCATATTGCCATCTGTCGAAATAAGCCCGACGACCATCAAAAAGGTCGAGTTGGACTTGGCTACCTGCAGACCCTGTTGCTGCACCTCCTGGGGAATCTGGCTGGTTACCTGCTGCAGTTTGTTCTGCACCTGTACCTGGGCAATATCCGGGTCTGTACCTGCTTGAAATGTCAGGGTAACGGTAACCGATCCCGTCGATGAACTCTGCGAACTCATATAAAGGAGGTTGTCGAGGCCGTTCATGTTCTGCTCGATGACCTGGGTGACACTATCTTCAACAGTCTTGGCTGAAGCACCGGGATACTTGGCGGTAATGGTTACCGCCGGCGGCGCTATCTCCGGATACTGTGATATTGGCAGGCGAATGATAGAAAGTGCGCCTGCCAGCATAATAACAATTGCTATAACCCATGCAAAAATGGGCCTGTCTATGAAAAATCTGGCCATGATTTACTCCGCTTGTTTAACTGGGGCTGAGGGTTTTGTCTTTTGGGCAATTTGGCCTGATATGGGAATCTGCTGCTCAATAGCCTTGACAGGAGCGCCTGGTCTTATCTTCTGAAGACCTGCGGTGATCACCTGATCTCCAGCCACCAGTCCTTCATTGACTAAAACTTTATCCCCAATGTTCTGTGCACTCTCTATGATGCGACTTTCAACAATGGACTGGCTGTTCACCAGCATGACGACCGCCTGTCCTTTACTGTTACGGCTGACGCTTGCGGCAGGCACAAGAAGCGCCTCCTGTCTTGTGCCTGTGGCAATTCGCGCTCGAACAAACATCCCGGGCAGTAATTCTTCGACAGGGTTGGCGACAACGGCACGCAGGGTCACGCTTCCGGTGGATTGATCAACGGTTACATCTGAAAATTCAAGAGCGCCGGGCTGTCCGTATTCTGAACCATCTTCGAGCAGTATCGTCACTTTAGAATGTATATTTTCACTGTTCTTCGTTAAGCCAGAAGAAAGGTTCTTTTTCAGCCGGAGCATTTCCGTGCTTGATTGGGTGACATCGATATAGAGTGGATCAAGCTGCTGGATAGTGGCCAACGGGGCACTCTGCTGCGCGGTGACCAGAGCGCCTTCTGAAATCGCTGATTTACCGATTCGCCCGCTTATTGGCGCCGTCACCCGGGTGTACTCAAGATCAATCCGGGCGCTATTGACTGCTGCTTCGGCCGCAGCCACTTCGGCAACGGCCTGCTTCCAATTCGCCTCCATG
>AMWB02062468.1_pt1 | contig 14665 bp, 5 predicted proteins | sample 200311 | NCBI WGS metagenome assembly AMWB02 (sample SAMN02737377, study PRJNA173069) | bioreactor metagenome | biome: anode biofilm in microbial fuel cells | place: USA: California | collected 2010-12-16 | reverse complement strand
CTGGCAGTCAAGAGGTCGTCGGTTCGATCCCGACTAGCTCCACCAAGGATATTAGGCACTTACAGTCACATGACTGTAAGTGCCTTTCTTGTTTTGCAAACATTTTGCAAACTTTTGCCCCCTGAAGTTGTATGATACACAGGGATGCGTAGGGAATTGAATTCACGCAACATTTACTACATTAACACATCCCCGTCACCTCGCTATCAATACAACTACCCCACTCTATTTCCGATTGTAACAGTACCAGCAAATAGCACCCGCAAGCCACCCATAACAGGTTCATTTCCTGTGCACCAAAAACAGGTGAAAATGATCTTAAAACTACTCTTGCTGCCGCGCAAATCCTGTATGGACAACCAGATTTTCATTCAAATATAAACATAGAACATACTGTCCCACTTCAAAGACAGGCAGTTGCCATCTTCGGCAGAATAGGTATTCGATCTTTAACAAAAAAGCAGCTCAGTGAAGACATCACTTCTCTATGCAATGTATCGAATGGGTTACCATGTTCTGGCTGCTGTACATGGATTCCAGGCGGCTTTTCTACCATTTCCAACGAGCGCGGTTACAATCCCGATGCAATAGAAAAAACAGCTGGCCCACAGAAAAAAAATCAGATCAGAGGAGCATATAATCGAAGTGACTATCTACCAGGACGAAAAGAAATGATGCAGTGGAGGGCTGACTACTTGGATCCGCAAAAAACTCCCAGTCGCTGACACTGGACTCTCCATACATATGTCCATTAATTGAAGAAATCTGTACGTCATCAATATTGTCTGGAACATCTCAACTGGTGCTTAAAAAGGTAAGCTAATACTTTCCAACAGGCGCGAGGTAGATAGTAAATTGTTCTTTTCCATCTACCTGGATCAACTCGTCCATTGCTTCCTGGTCGTAAGCTGCGATGGCGCAAGTTCCTGCATGAATCACCTCGCAGGCCAAATAGAGATTTTGGCAGACATGGCCTGCGTCGAGAAGGATGACCCGGTGTGCTGCCTGAAGATATCGCCACTCCATTCGATAAGGCACAGTTGTCCAGACAAAAACAACAGCGCCATTTGCAACAAACCCCTGCCCCAATGCAGCCCGGGAGAGTCTACTTTTACAATGATCATCGGCAGCGTATATTAACACAAGCTCATTGGAGAGCGGAAGATAGCGATAGAGACCTGGGGGTATCGTTTCTACTCTGTTGATGAACAGGTAGGTCTCGAAGCTATGTCTGGCGCCTGCCGAAGGTACTGTGCGGAAAAGAGGAGGTTGTTTCCCTGGACTTCTTTGTCCCTGTGTTGACCAGAGAAGAAATGCCAATTCTTCAACTTTCAGGTATTCGTCATTATAGTTTCGCCTGCTTCGTCGATTACCAATTGCGTCCACCAGATTTGTTTCTTTTATAACAGCCCCCCACGACTTTCTGTCAGGCAGACTGATACGTGGCAGCTGTTTATCGACCGGTTCCTCCAATGGTGGAACGGGTACCCCTCTGCTCTGATCACTGGTACGAAAATCGATTGCTTTTCGAACACTATCTTTTAAAAAATAGCGATGAAGTTTGATATCCTCCACAGAGTAACCCCTTGTAATTTTATAGAAGTTGGTCCTTCTGAACTCTTAAAAGCTTTCTCCAAGCATACTCACAGTGCTGTAACGATCTTTGACAGGATATTTCAAAGTGCTGCCAAGCCAGGAACTGTGAATTATGCCCCCATATCACTATGTTTACAATCATCCACTCAACTGATCTTGTAGGGAAAAATAGTAATCATTGTCAGACTATAATGTTGTTTTTTTGCATGAAGATCCAATCTGAGAGCTTGCCTACAGCGGATTAACAACCTATACCTTCCCCCCCTACTCTCCCCTTATGCATCTATCTGGATCAGGATGGTAGGAAAACAGCAGATATCAAGATTTTCCACTCGACCTACATCTACAGTTTTGGACCTGCACTGATACCCTCACCTTGAATGTGACAATCCCAAACAAACCACACATAATAAACAGGTCGCCGTATAATGTATCAACAGAGCCTTTAACCCGACGGAAATTGACGCTCAACTGCTTCTATAGCATTAGTATATATCGCTATTTTGTTCTCACCAAATTGCCCTTAACTTCATGAAATACTCGAAGGTAAAGAGATACGGAGGAACATCGCCGAATTTTAGACGGTTTTCGTTAAAAAGCTGGGTCTCCTGCTTGTCCAATGGGTGAAGTGTAACGATTATCCCTGTCCAGATCTAATATAGATATGTTGACTCCTCGCTTTCACAATTTTGATCGATCCTAGTCGCCTGGTATTGCATTTCCCATTCATATACTCATGACAGTCCTAACTAGATATTTATCGTCTCTATTCGAGGTTCGCGCTAGAAATCAAAATAGAAACACACATAAGCAATGTTGTATTCGAGGTTGCCTACCAATTCTTCTTTCTGTATAACAGATACAAGTTGAACGTTATACTTTTCCGATATAATTGTTTATTTGGCGTGGTCTCAAGACGGGTCAATCGAGAAGAAGAGAGTGGCAAAAGCTAGAAAGAACACATCAGCCGGTATTGGCGACCCGTACTGGTATGAATGGGGTATTGGTCTTCTCAAGGCCGTTGAGATGCTGAATCCTGACTCCGACATTGATGCCATTGCCCTGCAGAAAGGAGGGGTCAAAGGGTGGGACGACGTCGTCATTCGATACTGCTCAGGTCGCCAGGACTACTACCAGGTCAAGCACTCTCGTCCCCGTACTAACCTGACGTTCTCAAACCTTGTGGGAAAGAGCAATGACCAGTCGTCGCTGCTTGACTCTTTGACCTCTTCTTGGCATGAGATGGATCTCTATGGCACGGATTCATCGTGCATACTTATCACAAACCGCCGCGCAAGCACGAGGGCAGGAAGGTCGAGTTCTGGCATCTACTATCCCCCGCTTGCTGAGTTTGTCAGCCATATCTCCGACCAGTTAAGTTCGGCTCATACGCTCGTTGATATCACCGTGCCCGAAGAGTGGAAAGACGCGTGGGCCGTATGGCTTGCCGAAATGGAACCAATCTCGGATGATGAGAAGTTCCGATTCCTCAGGGCTCTGACGATCTCAGTTGACGCTCCACAGTTGGAAGAAATGCGGGATAGTTTGGCAGCGTTGCTAGCTTTAGCTTTCCGAATCACCAGGCAACAAGCTAACTCGCTTGTTCAGAACCTACTGTCTGCGTTATTCGACTGGACAACCTCCGTCCGTGGGACAAATGAGTGGATCACGGCAGAAGACGTGATGGCGGCGCTCGCTGAATCGGATCCAGAAGTCTTCGGCTGTTGCGATGTGCCAACACCCGTCCCTTTCTTCCCTTCACGCAAACAAGCTGTGGCGGACATCGGCTCTCTGCTCACCGGAGATGGTAAGCACAGGATGGTATTCCTCGAAGCGGAGCCTGGGTCAGGGAAAACGAGCGTGGTAAGCCGGATAGTGAATCAACGGGCTGACGACTACTCCACGCTTGTAGTGGACATAAGGTACTATGCCTATAAGCCCATAACTCCCGATACACCTGCATTGCCCGCCGACGCAGATCGCTCAGCTTCACCGGAATCCCTCTGGTACACGCTGCTCAGCCAGATGCGTGAACGATTGCGAGGACGACTGCTCGAACTGGGCGTTCCCATAAGGAATCATTTCACCAAACCTGATGAAGCTCGGGACCACGTGTTGCGCCTTGCGGCCGTACTCGCACAGGAAAAACATTCTCCGTTCGTAATCGTCATAGACGGAATTGACCATGCGGCAAGAGCTCATCGCAAGGGCCTGCCATCATTACTCAGGTCGATGCCGGCTCCGGAGACGGTGCCCAAGGGGGTAAGGCTCTTGATTGCTGGTCAGCCAGCTAGCGCATACCCCGAATATCCAATATGGCTAAGGAACGGGAATGAAATGGTTGAACGGGCCAGTCTGGGCCCCGTTGATGTTCTGGATATCCAGCTATTGCTCTTGCACTCAAACACCAAGATACCTCAGGAAGAACACGAGCATGCCGCTCGTATCATTCTGGGAGTGGCTGGTGGAAACACGCTGGCAGTGGTCTTCTCCGCAGCGGAGGCAGAAACCTGTGAGACGCTGGCCGCTCTCGAAGCACGACTATCGGAAAGGCGGCTCCATTCTGGGGTTCACGAATACTACACCGTGATATGGCATTCAGCGGTTCCGGATTCGCCAGCCGGTCTCGGGCCGTATCTTTCTTCCGTATTGTGCATCTTGCGGGAGCGGATCACAGGGAAGATGATGCAAGAAGCATTCCCAGACTGGGGTAAGCCGATCCCAGAATGGAACGCTATTCTAAAGAAGCTTGAGCCCCTTGTCGTCTGTGATGCAGACGGATACCGCGTACGCCACAATGATCTCAGGGTGTTCTTGGAACAGGAACTGAGATCAGACGAAACTTCGATGCAGAGAGTGGCATCACTCCTGGCGGATTACTACATAGGGGCGTCGGCAAACCCCTTTTTTAGGCAGGAAAGCCTCTTCTCACTTTTGCAGTTGGCCGGTCGTGAACAGGACAAGGCTCGCATATTCACTCCGAATTGGGTTCTGAATGCGGCTGCATGCGGTCGCGAGCTATCAACTGTCTACCTGGAAGCCGAAGACGCGTTCAGAGCTATGCCAGATGTTGGGGACCAAGACACCGCGCTATCTGTGGCATGCGCAGGGATGACGCTCGCAAAGCTATCCGACTGCCTTGATGCCTTCCCTGAGCTTCTCAACAGCATAAGCATGCCTCAGCCGCCGCTACCGCAGTGCCTCGAAACAGAGCGGTTCGTCCCACCCTTTGATCAATGGGACGACAGCACCATTCGACAAATATTGAGCGATGCGAGAGTGCTCGCCGATAGGGGCGAGACCAATCGGGCACGAGGGCTGATGGAGCATTGGTTTAAGGGTGTCTTGCCAGCCACAGTTGGTTCTGAGGTTAAAGGTATCAAAGACAACCATGACTTCCATAATGGCCTAAATATGGCAATAGGGGCAAACGAGCTTTTTGAGGACTGGGGGGCTCTCACCTTTAGGCTGGGTATAACAGTAAAAATTGAAGACCCCACCGAGGAAATCCAGCGACAAGCCACCTACCTCTTCGAAAAGGGGTGGGTATCCGAATGTGTCAAAACATCGAAACCAGACAGCATCCTCTCAGCTTTACGAGATTTCGATCCGCTCTACCGGGGAAACTTCGAACTCGCAACGGAGGAAGCAGCTACTAGAGCCATGTGGGAGGTAGTTGCCTGCCTTCTTGAAGAAGTCAAAGATGAGCGAGATAGGCTGAGCATAGGATTTCGAGTCAAGGCCGCATATTGGGCACTGAAAGCCATGGGACAGGACGGCGCAAGAAAGTGGATGGAGGTGCTTCCAGACGTACGGTCAGGTAAATGGAACGAGACCCTCATTGAAATGCCATTGATGATCTTTGCCGCGAAGTCGGTTGGATGGACGGAACCCCACCGAGAAGTATCGGCAGTCGCTTCTGAGCTCGCGGAGGCCATCGCTGTACAAGGTCGGAATGTGCGCCATCGAAGTTCGTTGCATCTGCCTCTGCGTGCGGCGGTAATGATCGGCTTAGTAGAACGGATGCTCTCTAAAGGGAATCCCAATGGTGCCGCCGCCTTGGTGTCTGCACCGGCAATGCGAAGGGTAATCGAGCTCATATGGGAGCATCGAAACTCTATCGACTTCCACGAATACCGGGGCCAAGCTATGGATTTGACGTTCGAGCTGATTGAGCTCTGCCAGGACATTGGAGACGCCCATGGCGAGATGGTTCTGTCATTGGCCATCAGTGAGACAGAAAAATTTCCAGTTGACCAGAAGATGCCGATTCTCTGGGAAGTACTACGCCGTGCTGGCCGAAGGGATAGACTGCGTATCTGGGCTGAGCACTGGATTGGTCAGGATGGCGCCGTATGGTCTGGTTTCAGCTACTCCGAACGAGCAGATATCGTGGTCGACCTCTCGCGTTTATGCCGCGATGAGGGATGGATAGATTTGGCCAAGACGGCAGAGGACCAATTGCGTCACAACGTTATCGGCTATTCAAGCCATAAAGAATATGCCTTTCAGGAGCCTCTTGATTGGATCGAGGAGTTGTTTCGCAGTGATCCAAATGCTTGGCGAGAAGAGGGCATCCAGCTTCTGGACATATGTCGGGAATGCGACGATCAAGGCGGCGATAACCGACTCAGCTCCGCCATCGAGAACGAAGTCGCTGCGGCAGCATTTCGCTGTGGACCCGACAATGCGCACGCATTCTTTAATTGGGTTGATCCTGAAGTCGAACGGCATTGGTTACAGACCGTCTGCTCCACCCTCATTGCTGCTGGCAAGCGCGCGATCGCCGACCGCGTCATCACTGAACGTACCGATGTACTTGCCGTGTGGTGTTGCGCTGTTGGACTGACGAGATGGTTCGACAGATATCAAGCGCAGACGATGACTGCACTTCGCGACACGATACTCGAGGCTGCCAGTCCAGAGAGCCGACATAACGTCGCAGATCAGCTGCAATCCCTCACACCGGGTGAATTCCTGCGTGAGGAATATGACAAGGCAGGACGGGATTCGCGATCGTCTGATGGAGATGATATGCCAATGGAATCCGACGTGGAAGTTGACCATGCTATTTCAGAGCTGACGAGGAAGGTAGACGAGGGCGCCGAGCCCAGCCTGATGGAGATCGGACGTCTGGCTATGCGCGTTGCGCATGAGAATTCGGCAAACCGCGCTGAGTTGATGGGTATTTTGTTCGAGCTCATAGGTGCTAACAGGAGGTATTTCACTAGTCGAGACTACTGGGGGCAATCTCACACGCTCAAGGAACTTCTCCCCTTGATAAGAGAAGATGAGAGATGGAATTTGATGCGAGCCGCAGTTCGAAACACGGGCGATTCATACTGGTTACTTTCGGTGCCCCACAACGTTCACCGCATCTGTCTTTACCTTGCTGCGGCGGAAGGTACCGGCCGCCTAAGAATAGGAGCCCAGTGCTTGTTCAGGATGCACCGACTTTGGGCTGGACTCCCCGAGCGTCAGGAAACATTCATACGGGAATGGTCATCAGGATCGAGTGTTGTCACTTGGGCGGGATTCGCGGCAAGCGTTCTGTGCCGCCTCCTTTCTTCCGATAGTGCGGAAACAGTCTCCGCAGCGCTTCGGGGGCTTTGCGCTGTTGCCGAGATTGCTCCACGGGCAGTGTTCACCCTCTTTGATGGTCGCGGTGGGGTACAGCGATCAAGGTTGTTGATAGGAGCAGAAGTCTGGGCAACGCGGCATCCTTTGCAGGTCATGGCCGTCATGAGAGATCTGTGGAGCCGTAGAGCAGAGCTGAGCTTGGGAGACAGGATTCAGTTGTGGATCTGCAGAATCGCTGCTGCCCAGGCCGATGGCGACTTTAGGCTACCGGAGAGTTTTATGCCGCAGCCTTCTGTGAAAACGAGCACTTTTCGAGCCATTCCGATTCTGACAAAACCACGACGTCTATTAGAGATAGGCCCGAAAATGTTGGGAAGCGTACGTTTAGCCAATGACTTCTCTGCCGCAAGAAGTTGGATAAGCAGGTTTGGAAAAATCACTGGCTGTGATACCGACGACCTCGAGGCAGCGATTGCCAATGGACTCAATGCGAAAGTTGATGAGACAGAGATAGCTTCAAGTAGGGATCTGAAGAAGCACTTCGCCACTGAAGATGGAGACATGCTCATTACTCGTGGCGTGGACTCAATCCTTGACGAAGCGCTTGAGCATGAGTTGCATAAGTCTGGATGGACTGATAGGGATGCAGGTGATGTTGCTTTAGCCGTCACACATGGTGACGACCCCTGGGTCCTTAGGCGCTCCCCTCTGCCTTCGCCAAATTCCTTCGACTGGCCTGATCAGAAAGAGGTAAATGAATGGTTGGATACCAAGACCGACACTGCAAATGTTCTGAACCGTCTAAGACTTCTGGCGCGGGGAGGAGATCTTTCCGAAGATCAGCAAGTACTAGGAAGTTATCTGCGAGTGTTCACATCCAAGTTTGACTGTGAGATATGGTATTGGCTCGAGGCCAGACGGCACGGGGATATTGCAGCTCTAGATGTGCCGATCTGCCCCTCTGGCCGGTTGTTCCAGTTCTTCTTGCCCGAAAGGTTCGAGCCACAAGCTCCTAGCCGTGCCCCTCTTGTTCTCTTCTCTCGGTCGTTCCTTTGTCTCTCCTTCAGCACTCTGGAAGTCGTTCCATCAAGGGTTTTACAGGATCGGCTGGGATGGCACCCCAGACCCCGAGACCCATTGGACTGGACACGAGATGGTCGAAGCGTTGCAAGATACGAGGTGTATCATGGGCCGCTAGATTATAATTGGAGTCGGCGTCATATGAGACAGCCAACGCTATCTCGTTGGGTGGTCAAGTCCGAAGAACTCAAGGAGCTGGGATACCTGTCACCTATGTGGGATCATGAGACTCACCCGTTTTCAAATGAATAGCCCTGGACGTCGCAGATATACATGGTGCTGTGGAAGAAAATGAAGCCCAATAATCAATTCCACTCAACGCCGCTAAGCGCGTCACAGGTGAAGTGTGTCGTTGAGATTGTCAAATCTAATGTCTTGGCGTTTTTTTTGTCCAAGAATTTAAGATATCTCCTGTTATTCTAACAGTCAAAAATGATAGATTGTATGGTTGACACACGTAAGAATTTGAGAGTCTGTCAACCAAAACATCTAACGGTTAACATAAAATACTGGGTATAATGATATCAGCATGTTACGTGTGTCAACCATATCAGGAGATATTTTTACTTTGATATCAATATCGAGCGACATTTTGACCATGAAGTGAGACAAAAGTCCCAAGACAGGTATGAAAATAATCACTTTAAAACGAACAGATTCATGTTTAATATCGACCGATTTCTCTCTCCTCATCCCTCATAGACTCAGCACATATTTGCCTGTCAATATAGGCAATACGATCCCTCACCCAGTCCTTAACATTTCTGCTTTTATGTTTTAACAAGGGACTAAGTGCTGCTTTGTCAGCTTCAAGGTATGGGACTAAAGAACCGGCCCAACTACGTGTACCAATATTGGCTCCAAGAGCACTGACCACACGTTCATCATCTCCAAATTTCACTAGTAGTGCTACAAACAAATCCGAAGGCAGTACTTTATCATCAACCGTTTCTAGTATATTTATGCAGTCAGCAATGAAAATCGGTCCTATTTCGGGCTGTTTTTCACACCAAGAGATCACAATCTCAACAGGTATCACAGACAATATGCTAGGCATCTGGTTTGAAAAGCTATTCTCACGGTCTAGCAATTGTTGTAACCAATATCTTTCTATCCCCTCTGCATCAACGATAGCATTTTCAAATATCGGCCAAAGGGCATCACCGTAATCACGCATAATTTTAAGCAAAAACGGTTTGATGTAATGCCATAATTGACTGTGATTAAATCCCTCCTTACAGGCACCAACAAGCTGCTTTGTCAATGCAATTGCGAATTCCTCATCTGGCTCATTCAACAATTTTTCGGCCAGGGTATGCCAGTGATATATATCTGTTGCTGTTCCCTCTGGCTTTTTCTCTATAGGTACGCTCGAAACAAGCTTTTTGAGAGGTTGTCGGAGACTCGAAACGCTACCTTTATTACCAAAACAGTACATAAAAATGACATTTAATGCATACCAACTGGCATTGTCACCTAGTTCAGCAAGCGACGAACAGAATTCCATTATACTTGAAGGATCAAGACTATCAGTGACGCTTCCATAACTCAGTGCATTCGCACTATCGGAAGAGATAGTTCCTTCACGAATCAATCTCAGCAATTCATCAAGATGCGACTTTTTAATGACACCTGTGCGGATAAAATCTGGGTAGAGAAAAACAAGACGTTCATTAGCCAAAAGTTGATCAATATTCTCTTGCCACTTCTTAGGTGATTTCTCGTATATTCCATGAAATATTCCTAAGAGGAAACTGGGGTTGGCTGGATCAGCAAGCAAAAATTGCTGGAACGATTCTTCGAGCAACTTTCCAGCATCATTGAGGTTGTGTGTTAGTTGACAGCCAAATGAATATGACTGCTTTTGTTCACCTTGCAGTAACAAATCAAGGTGGGGGATAAGTGCATTTATATTTGCAGCTACTTCATCAGCCAAAGCTTTGGCATTTTGAGAAGCTACGTCAACAAAACGATCATCATCTCCTTTGCGGTGCTCCCAAGGTGGGTTGACAACTAGAATTTTTAATTTTTCTTTTAAATCAGAATTATCTGGACTAAGCAATTCCAGCCAGCTGCTTAACGCGCCAACTGCCTCTTGGGTCAGTCCTTCTGAATCATACTCGAATGTATTCTTAATACTATCTAAAGCAGCTGGCCAATATCGACCGTTAATGGATACAATATAATTAATTGCTGAATCCAGCATTTCTATGCGCCCTCGACTGACAAACCCTCTTATTGAGTAACCAATATCTGAGAGCACTTTCATTTTTTGAGCTTCTCCACGCTCAAATAGGAGAAGTAGCAAATTGAATGCATCTTGCCAATAATCGAATACTTCTTGCCATAATGCCGGTCGCCATTCTTCCAAGGGCGCTTTCGTCCCTTGATATTCTGCGCCAATTGTTCTAGTTCCCCCGTACGTATCTATTGCCTCGCTCAACGATCCAAGTACAACCATATCAATATCATTTCGTTGAAGGTCTAGTGCCCGTCTTAAAATCTCAAAACGAATATTTGGAGTCGCCTCAGTTCCAGATAGATATATCCTGAATAACTGTGCAAACAACCCTGTTGCATTGTTATTCCATGTTTCGTTCTCTGCCGAAGCAAGAAGTAGCATGCACCAAGAAGACTTCTCGAAGACACTTGCATTAAAACATAATTTTTCTAGGCCCCAGACCAAGTTTCTTCTCGTATCTCCTGATATTTCAAAAAGTTGATCACGTGTCATTCCAGTTAAACAATCATAGAGCGCATGACTTGTAGACTCTGGGTTTACTTCAACAAATGCGCGGAAGAGTTTCGAACCCCTCTCTGTAAGCAACTCCTCCGCTTGGACAAAAGGGCTTTGGCCACCAAACAATCTTTCTGAAAATCTTTGAACACTTGGCTGACTGTCTAGGTATGATGCCTGAATGCAAAAACTCCCCATCAGAGAGTCTGGCAAATCGTCTATTAATTGCTTTTGCCGATCATAAGAAGTCTCTTCCCACCACTCCGATGCAAGTGTTAGCGCAAGAGGTTTAGGAACGACCCTAGCGTACCTACCAGCCCTATGGATAATCTGTCGTTTACTAAAAATTTTTAAAACACGATTAAATATTTTTAGTTTATTGCCAGCAACACCTTCAGCAATAAACCTTGCTTCTTCCCCAGCACTTCCTTCTCCCGTACCAAATACATCAAATAATGAACATGCAGACAGAATTTCTTTTTCGTCATCAGAAACACCACCATCACCTTCAATTAGTTTTTTAACCACAGAGCTCTTTTCTATTGACCCCAGCAACCGACCTTCTCTCTGATACTGTTCCGCAATAAGAGTAGCCATTAATGGGTAACCCTGAGCAAATCGAGCTACACGGTCCACATCGTTTGTATCTAATCCTATTAGGATTGGGGATAAAACCTGTTTAATCGCATCAGTGGACAAGGGGGATAGCTTAATGTGAATTGACTCGTCAACCTGATCATCTGAGTAGCCCACAGTAACAACCTTTAAAAAACACTCGATTTTATTAACTTCCTTCACTAATTCATTATGTAGAAGGACACTGCAATTCTCAACTACAGCCAGGCCATGAACTTTACTTTCGATGGCAAGGCGTATGCTTTGTTTTATATCTTTTTCATAACCAGGTGCATCGAAAATGAGGACACTAGAATCGTCAATCGAGGGGGATACATCTATGGCTTTCAGAAGAAGTCGAGTTTTGCCTAATCCCGAAGCTCCAGTAAGTCTAACAATAGCCCGATCTAAATCCAAAGCTTCAACCAATGAATTTAAGTCATTGGTTCTTTTTTCATCACTGACAAAATGATAGCTATGATTTCTTTCTACACGTTTCCAGTCATTAAGATCTCTAGATGCCGTATTTCTGAAACGACTTATTGTGTTTTTCTCTAAGATGAACTTCTTAAAAACGATATAAGAGGATGAATCCATACTTTCTGGCTTAACAATGGTTCTATGGTCAACATTGTTAATTGTTTCCACTCGATGGTATCTAAAAATACTCTTAGAACTAGATGAAGAGACAATATCGTCATTTGCCGCGATGATACTTAAGATATCAAAAGCATTATCCAGTTCACTATCAACCCATTGATCATTTAGATCATCCAGCTCACTCGAATCACGGCATAAACTTCTGAGATGCTGATTTCTAAAAGATATGTATTTTCCTATATTGGCAAACACTGAACCGTCATGAGGGACATCGAAAAAGCAAACCTTTCTGATATTATGATTAATTTTCTTATCCTTCATTCTTAACAAAAGTTTTTTAACAACCAGTCCTCCCAGGCTGTGTCCAGCTAAAATTATTTCGTCATTGTCTAAATCGCATCGGGTCTTAACATCAGTAAGAAGTCCGTTAGCTAAATTCAGAATACTAGGACCACGTTCAAGAAATTGCTTGATTACATGCGGTGATTTATAGCCATATGACATTATACTAAAATCAAGGTCAGGGTCCAACTCTAGGAAATCAGGGAATTTTCCCCATGTCCCGTCAGCAGTTCCCCCTAAGCCATGTACTAGTATGATTTTCTTTGCCATGCATATTCCTTGAGTTTTTTTTGTAAAGGTGACAGATCAAATTTTTCATCATTGATCTGGTCCTGTTGAGGTTCAGTAATTCCTGACACGTATGTAGAGTTGTGGTGTAGAATAGAAAGGCGAAGGTCATCGTTGGTAGTAATGTTTTTGGTTGACCAACAAGTCCATATAATTCCACTATATCCTAACTTTGCCATTAAGTCTTAGATTAAAAAAAATTATCCCAGAGCTTCTTTGGGAAGGTCTCGAAATTGCCGAGCATTACCCTGGAGTCATTGATACCGCGCCTTCTCCCCATGGGAACGTTTGCCCCATGGGGAGAACCTCGTATTCCGGTTCATTTAGACAAGCGTTTGCCTGTCTTTTTTCAATTTTACCTGGTCGATATCGCCGGAGTTTTTATCATATTTTGCAATATAGCTGAAGACACCTTGGAGAGCAGTCTGATTTCCATATCAGGCTGCTTTACATTTCTTGATGTCCAGCCATGAGGAGGTGGTACTTGATTCCTGAAAATCACTGATCGACTGGCCAAGATCAGCGAGAAATTTTTCCAGCTTTTCGGTGTTGAGGGATTTTCTGGACTGGGTTCTCTTGCCAAGGATGGAGTTGTTGACCTTGATCGTACCCACCGTTTGCACTACACTCAAAAGGTTCTTTTTGATCGGTTCGATTCTCGCCTTCAGGCTTTTTTCTTCGGCCTGCAAATGCTGCAAGTCTTTCACAATGTCTGCCATATCAGGGGCCTCTTGCGCCGCAAAACGTGGGCAGTCGAGAAGATGGTTGCAATATCCACCGCAGAGCAGACCCGGTTCGGTAGTCAACTCAACCTCGTCTCTTTGCAGCATGGCCTGATACGCTGACCACATTCTTTCTGCCTTGATCTTTAGGCTCTGGAAAATAGTTTCGTTGGGCTTATATCCTGAAAAGAAACCGACCTCACCATCAGCCAGGTCCAGGGAAAGTAGTGCTCCCTTGATGGTGTGATCAGGATACTGTTCTGCCAGGGCACCCATCTGAGTATACAGCTGAGATTCCCAGGAGCCATAAGGATTTGGGGGGACCGGACCGCTCTTTACTTCCAGGACGGATTTGATCTTGTTGATTTTCGAGGTGAACACAAAGTCAATATGTGCCAGGAAAGGAACACTTTCGCTATTGACCTTTATTTCGACTTGCCGCTCGAAATTGGTGAAACCGGCTGCGGCGAAGACCTTGGCGACAATCTCTTCCGCCATATGGCCCCGTTCGAAACGAAGGAGCGTGGCGAGATCGTGCTCCTTCGGCCTGATCCTTTCCAGGATAACCTTCCGGGGGCATTGGCCGATATCTGATGCACCAAGATAGTTTCGACGGTCTCCGAGTGTTTCTTCTGTGTGCTGTTTGGAGAGATTGCGTAAGCTGGTCTCAAAAATATTGATTACGTTCATGATGTTCCTCTTGAAGAATAAGAGGGAGAACACACCAATCCCTTGAGGGACAGTGTGACTCCCCCATAGGGTAAGAATGAAGAATACCTGTTGGTTTTGGGTATTCTCTTTAGTGGGTCAGTTTAATGCATTGCGGATGCTGCCTCTTTGAACCAGTTCCTATTGGTACCATCCCACTTGAATCCAGCGGCCTTCAGCATTTCTTTCTTGTCGTAGACTTTGCCCTTGGCGATGAAGCGATTTTCAACACGATGGATTTGCACACCGGTGATCTGTGGCAGGTCTTGATTGTCTTGAGCTGGTTGGGATGTTTGCGGTGACGCGTGAGGTGCTAATGGCGGTGTTGCAGGTTGGCTTGCTGATTGTGCCGATAACCGGGTTGATGGTTTAGATTGCGGCACTCCTTTGTACACAG
>AMWB02050269.1_pt1 | contig 14694 bp, 15 predicted proteins | sample 200311 | NCBI WGS metagenome assembly AMWB02 (sample SAMN02737377, study PRJNA173069) | bioreactor metagenome | biome: anode biofilm in microbial fuel cells | place: USA: California | collected 2010-12-16 | reverse complement strand
CCGGATCTGAGGTGCGGCCAGCAGGGCAGGTCGGCTGCCGCCGTCAAAAAACTGAATCGCCCTGCCGATGCTGTCGAGAATTCGCTGGGCAATGACCGGGTCAATGGACAGATATGCTCCTGTCTCCTTGTGCTGCACACCGTTTCTGATGGCATCCTCGGCGGGTTTGGCCAGGGTGATAACCGGGATAACCCCGTTGACCGCCAGGTCGTTGCTGATGGTCCTGGCCAGCGCGTGCCGGACGTATTCGGTGATGATATCGGTATCCTGTGTTGTCGGAGCCCAGTCAGCCATGGTTTCCAGGATAGTGCGAAGATCCCGGATTGACACCCCTTCTTTCAACAGGTTCTGCAGCACCCGCATGATGGTGCCAAGAGACAGCACGGCCGGAATCAGTTCCTCAACCAGTTTCGGATAGCTGCGGGCGAGATTGTCAAGAAGCCCCTGGACCTCCTGACGGCCGATTAACTCATGGGAGTACTGTTTGATGATCTCGCTGATATGGGTTGCCATCACGGTGGTGCAGTCAACGACCGTGTAGCCGGCGATCTGGGCCCGATCCTTTTTGTCCGAGCTGATCCACAGCGCCGGGAGTCCGAAGGCCGGTTCGGTGGTGGCAATCCCGCGCATCGTTTCCGTCACCATGCCTGGATCCATGGCCATGAAATGATCCGGCAGGATCTCGGATTCAGCGACCTTCACTCCTTTCAGGGAGAAGGTGTAATGGTTGGGTGACAGCTGCAGGTTATCTTTAATGTGTACCGGCGGAACGATGAAACCGTTGTTGAGGGCGAACTGTTTCCGGATCGATTGAATTCGGTTGAGCAACTCACCGTCCTGGGCCGAATCGACAAAGGGGATGAGACCGTAGCCCACTTCAAGCTGCAGCATGTCGACGTTGAGCATTTCTTCATAGTTTTCTTCCCGCTTAACCGGCGCCTGTTCCGGCTGCTCAATGATCTCTTCTTCCTTGGCTGCCTTTGATTGATCGAGGTGGTAGGCAAGTGCTGCGAGACTGCAGGAAAGAATGAGAAAGGGGAAGAACGGCAGGCCTGGAATCAATGCGAAGGCGATGAGGATTCCGGCAACCACCCAGAGCGCAACAGAATTAACGGTAAACTGACTTTTAAGATCACTGCCGAAGTCCAAATCCCCGGTAGTTCGGGTGACCAGTAGACCTGCTGCCGTGGAGATGATAAGGGCGGGAATCTGGCCAACCAGTCCGTCGCCTACGGTAAGAATGGTGTAGTTGGCGGCAGCCTCGGCCACCGGCATGCCTTTTTGCACCACACCGATGATAAAACCGGCCCCGATGTTGATAAAGGTAATGATAATACCGGCAATGGCATCGCCCTTGACAAACTTTGATGCACCGTCCATGGCCCCGTGAAAACTGGATTCTTTGGCGATGCTTTCGCGCCGGGCTCTTGCCTGATCTTCATTGATCAGTCCGGCATTGAGATCGGCGTCGATGGCCATCTGTTTTCCGGGCATCGCATCAAGGGTAAAACGGGCAGCGACTTCGGCGACCCGGCCGGCACCTTTCGTGATAACCATGAAATTAATCAGCACCAGAATGGCAAAGATAACAATACCAACCACATAGTTGCCGCCGACCACGAATTGGCCAAACGATTGAATAACCGATCCGGCGGCGCCTGGCCCTTCATCACCGTGGATCAGGATAAGACGGGTAGATGCGACGTTCAGCGCCAGCCGGAAAAGGGTGGTGGTTAGAAGCAGGGAAGGGAAAATAGAAAAATCCGTGGCCTTTACTGTGTACAAGCTGATGATGAGAATAAGCAGGCCGATGGTGATATTCATGGAAAGAAACAGATCTAGGATGATCGACGGCAGTGGAATGATCATGATCATCAGGATGGAGACGAGTCCCAGGCCGGCGACAACATCGCTGCGGCCGAAGAGTTGTTTGAAACTCAGGTTGGACAGTCTGTTTTGTACGTTCGTCAGTTCCATTAATGCGTCTTGCCTTTCAGTGAATAAACATGAGCGAGAATTTCCGCGACAACCTTGAAGAGATCTTCTGGTATATTGGCTCCTAGGTCCAGCTTATGCAATAAGCGAGCCACTGGCGGATTTTCGATAATGGGAATGTCATGTTCCCTGGCAATCTCCCTGATTTTCATCGCCACGTGGTCGGCACCTTTAGCGATAATGACCGGTGCGGTCATCTCTTTGGAATCATAGCGGATAGCAATGGAAATATGGGTGGGATTCGTGACGATGACGTCCGCTTTCGGCACATCTGCCATCATCCTTTTCCTGGCCATTTCCTGCTGGATAGACCGGATCTGCGCCTTGATATGCGGATCGCCTTCGCTTTGCTTGAACTCTTCCTTTAATTCCTGCTTGGTCATTTTCATTTTTTGCTCCATTTCCCATTTGATATAGAGAAAATCGAAAAATGCCATGAGGATGAGTACTGCGCACACCTTAGCGAGAATAAGGGTTGATATTCTGCCGAGGTAGCTGATGGTCGTGCCGACGTTGGTATCGACGAGGATGAGGGCTTCGGCAAAATTATCCAGAACCGTTGAGTAGGCGATCCAGCCTATCAGGAAGACCTTTGACAGCGATTTGATGACTTCTATAAAAGATTTTTTCGAGACAAATCGCGACATTCCGGAGATGGGATTCAGTTTGGAAAAGTCGGGAATCAGCGGTTTTGTCGTAAGTACCCAGCCGAATTGGAAAAAACTGGAAAAAAAACCGATAATCAAGACGAGTAAAAACAAAGGGGCGATGAGCAGACCGAGTTTCACCAGGAGGAAGCTCGCAAGATTCATGATTGAAGACGGTGTCACGACAAATTCGCCGCTTGACTGAAAGAGGGAATAGATGATTTCAGTCAGACCCTTCCAGAAAGTGGGCAGATAAAAGACCCAGAAAAGAAGCGTGAAGGTAAGCAGCGAGGCGGTCTGCACCTCTTTGCTCTGGGCTATCTGGCCTTTTTTACGAAAATCGTCCCGTCGTTTACTTGACGGGGCTTCTGTCTTTTCGCCCCCTGAGGAGCTTTCTTCTGCCATGAACTATTGCCTGGACGAGATTTACGAAGAACTGCTGTGCCTGTTGCCGATTCTCCCTGATCCTTGCAAATAGCACTCCGGGCAAAGTAATTTTAGCAGGTCGTTATTGATTGAGAAAATTGAGCAGGATTATAAATCGATCCCCCAGAGTGTCAAATTCTCGTCTAATCAATATTGAGAGCATATTGAGTGTCAAAGCAATGACAATAAAACCGGCCCCGATATTGATCGGAAAGGAGATGAGGAAAACGTTAAGCTGGGGAAATACCCGGGCGAGAATGCCCAGGATAAGGCCGGAGAGGAGCAGGACCGCCAGGACAGGTGCGCTGAACTGTACCCCGATTATAAACATATGAGACGAAAGCTCCATGAGATAGGGAACTGCCTCCCCGGAGAGATTGAAATGACCTGGCGGAAGGAGTTCGTAGGATCGCACGGCTGTTCGCAGAAACAGATAATGGCCGTTAACCGTCAGGAAAATGAGAATAGCGAAAACATTCTGAAATTGCGAAATAAGTGCTACCTGTCTCTGGCTCTGGGGATCAAAGACATTTGCTGCGGCAAAGCCCATCTGGAAGCCGATAACGGTTGCACCAAATTCGACCGCGGTGAAAATAAGCCTGGCAACCAGGCCCAGCAGGAGGCCCAGCAGCAATTCGGAGAGAATCAGCAGCATAAAAGGGACGGGCGCAAAGCTGACTTTTGGTACCGCATCGGCCATCAGGGGGAACAGGGTAAGGGCGATGGTCACAACCATCGCTGTCTTTATGCGTCCCGGGGTCTGGGCCGATGAAATTACCGGAATGGCACCAATGAACCCGGCAACCCTGCTGAGGACAATGAGAAAGGTTTGAAATTGTTCAATCGGGATGAGTTGGAAGTCCACTATTGTGCCGTCAGAAGGTTCCCATCAGTTCAATAAGGCCTATTGTAAAGACGGAGACTATTTTGATGACCCAGGACCCGAAAATCAGCAAGGTCAGAAACACCGCAACTATTTTAGGCACAAAGGTGAGCGTCTGTTCGTTGATCTGGGTTGCTGCCTGGAATATAGACACCAGCAGACCGACGAGCAGGGCAACTATCAGCATTGGTGCCGAACACATCAGGATTGTCTGAATAGCCTTGCGACAGATATCAACAACCATTTCCGGATTCATATCAGTACCTCAGCTGGCGTGGTGGATTTGTCGTCATGTCCCAAAACTCTTAATAAGCGAGCCGACAACAAGGCTCCAGCCGTCGACGAGAACAAAGAGCAGCAGCTTGAAAGGCATGGAGATAATCACCGGGGGGAGCATCATCATGCCCATGGACATAAGGATGGATGCAACGATCATATCAATGACCAGAAAAGGGATATAGATCAGAAAACCCATCTGGAAGGCCCTTTTGAGTTCAGACAGCATAAAGGCCGGGATAAGGGTCATGGTCGGCACGTCTTTCTGGTCGGTCGGCTCCGATTTCATGGTGATTTCGGTAAGCAGGGTCAGCTCTTGTTCACGGACCTGACTGAACATGAAGTCCCGCATTGGCGCGATGGCCTTTTCCAGCGCCGCCGTCTGGTCGATCTGCTCATTCATGTAAGGCTGCAGGGCTTCTTCGTTGATTTTGTTCAGAGTCGGCGACATGACGAAGAACGAAAGAAACAGGGAGAGCCCGAGGATGATCTGGGTTGGCGGCATGTTTTGCGTGCCCATCGCTTGCCGGACGAAACCAAGCACGATGACAATCCTGGTAAAACAGGTGGTCATCAACAGAATCGCCGGGGCCACGGAGACAATGGTCAAAACGAACAATACCTGCAGTGCGTTTGATACCTGCTGCGGAGTATTGGCGTCTTCTACGCCGAAGGTTATGGTCGGCAGTCCCAGGGCATGGGCGTCAGTGACTGTGAAGATCGCACCAAAGACCGCAGAAAAAAGGACCAGAAGCGGTAATAAAAAAAGCGAAAGATGGTGTTGTTTGCCGGTCATGACTGTCTTGGTGTTTCTGCTGCCTGGAGGGTTGCGGCAAATGATGAAGTTCTGGCCTGGGGACTGAGCGTGGCAATGTGGCTGATCGACTCACCGCTTATGCCAAGTAAAAATTCCTGTCCTTTGACATCAACCAGGCAAAGTGCTTTTTTGCCCATCAGGGCCTTGACCTCCAGGATCTTGATATTTCCACCGGCGGAGGGAGAAAGAAGAGAAAATCGCTTTCTGACAATTCCATACAGAACTAAAATGATACCAAGGACAACCAGCAGTCCCCAGATCATTCGAAAATAATCGGCTGTATCGTTGCCGAGGTCGGCGCCGGCATAAACGGCCGAAGGGACGGCCAGTTGGGCAACAAAAAGAAGTGCGGCATGAAACAGCCTGTTTATCTGAAGCGGGAGCATGGGCGTCACCTTTAACCGAGATTTTCGATCCTGTCGGCAGTGCTCACGACATCTGTCAAACGAATACCGAATTTATCTCCCACCATGACCGCCTCGCCCTTGGCGATCAGCTTGGAATTGACATACAGATCAAGAGGTTCTCCGGCCAGCTTATCCAGTTCAATGACATACCCTTCACCCATTTTCAGCAGGTCGCGCAGGAGAATTTTGCTTCGTCCAACCTCAACCGATACCTGCAGGGGAATATCATAGAGAAAGTTGAGACCCCGGCCGGTTTTTTGGTCTGAGGAATGGCCGGCGGGTATACGGCCTGTTTTAGGATTTTCCTGTAAAAGTTCTTTTATTTCGTCCGGATCGGGACGACTGTTCTTGGTATGAGAGGTTTCCATGTACGTTCCTTCAGTGAAATCGTAAAAAGTCCGATCGAAGATGGCGAAGATGCCATCATCTTAGTTAACGCCTGTGAGACTGATTGCCTTCTTGCCATTGTGTGTTCCAGGGATGGCAAAAAACTTGACCTTGTCATCAACCAGAACTTTAAGAGGAGCACCCGGATCATAGTTCAAATCGAGGATGTCGCCGATTTTCATGTCTAAAACCTGCTGCACTGACAGGGTTATCGTGCCGGACTGGGCGGTCACGTTAGATGGAATATCCTGAATTTCCTCTTCCAGTACGTCTTGCCATGTGCCGCGGGTAACTGTTGAAATGCTCAGGAGTTCACGCAACAGGTCGCGTAGGGGTTCAAGGGTTGCGTATGGAAATACCAGGTAGATTTCACCGGAAAGTTCGCCCATCTTGACAAGCAGCGTTCCGACAATAACCTCGGCGTCCGGTTCGACAATTGAAACCAGGCGGGCATTATTTTCCAGCTTGACCATGGTCGTGTGCAGTTCAAGCAATTGCGAAAAGGCCTTGTCCAAATCTTTGCAGACATCGGCGAGGATGGTTTTGAGAATGCTGAGCTCAATCGTCGTGAGATTGCGTGCCGGGGGGGACGATTCCATCTCGCTTGTAGCGCCCAGCATGATTTCAATCATTGAAAAGGAGAGCTTGGGGTCAATGACAATCAGCGCCCCGTACTTTAATGGTGGCATATCAAGAATTCCGATCCCGCCGGTCTGGTGTTTGTCGGCCATAAATTTCTGAAATTCATGGGTATCCAGGGCTGTCCTTGTAATAGAAAATGTACGCTGCAGCTGATTGGTCAGGGACGTGGCGTATGAGCGGCAAAAAAGATCGATAATAAGATCAAAGTTAGGGATCCTGAATTGTTCTCTGTCCGGTCTGACCAGTTGAAACAGATTGATCGGACTGCATGCCAGGAATGCATTCTGATCGTTATCATCCAGGTCAAGAGAGACTTTGCCTTCTCGTATTGCATTGAGAAGTTCGGTAATCTCGGATTTCTTTAGAATTGAATCCATTGTTTTTTCAACGCTATTGAACCACGAAGTTCGTAAAGTATATGGAGACCACTTGGCCTGTCTGCAGAAAAGAATTGACCGTGCTTAAAAGTTCGGCTTTCAGCTGTTTTTTCCCCTGGAGATCCTGCAGTTCTTCGTATGTCTTATTGCCGATCAGCAGCAGAATCGCATCACGCATCTGCGGCATTCTCTGCTCAACTTCCGTTTTTACCAGTTCATTGCTCAGTTCGACGGTAAGTGAAGCCTTGACATAATGGGCCGCATCGCCACTGATTATGTTGACAATAAATTCCTCAATATTCACCATGGGGCCTATCGCAGCCGGTTGGCCGATCGCCGGTACCTGAACTTGTTGCGCCGGGTCTTTCTCCGCTTCGGCGACAGGTTTGTCACGCAGCAGAAACCACCACGCGCCAACTCCTCCACCTATAAGAAGAACTACAACCACCGCTCCAATGATGATAAAAAGTTTTTTCTTGCTGCCGCTCTTTTCAACTGGTGCTTCTTTTTTCTCAGCCATTTTTTTTTCCTTGAGACTCTTCGTGGTAAACGGGATCTATAATGGAATTCTTTTCTGTTTCCCTCTTTTAGGGGTGCGCTTCACGTCCCCGTGTTGTGCGGGGATAAGTTTATTCACGAAAGTTGTAATCCCGCCCAAAAGCGTCGTGGGATAATGTCTTTCACTAATCCCGCCTAAAAGCGTTGCGGGATAAGTTCCTTCACGAAATTTTTTCTCAAAAAGCTGAGAAAAAATTTCTAAGTCACTAAAGAGGCATAGTATCGCCAGTTCCTGAGGCTTTCTCCCTGAGGCGGTTATCTTTGAGCCGGAGGACAAAATCCACCCGTCGGTTTTGTGCCCTGGAAGCTTCATCCACATTGGCAACTACAGGTCGGTCTTTGCCGTAGCCGACGGCTGCCATCCTGTCGAGCGAAAGCAGGTCGCTCTGGGAAAAATAGCGCAGCACAGACACCGACCGTTCGACCGAGAGATCCCAGTTGGCCGTTCTCGGCCCGCTCATCGGGGTGTCGTCGGTATGTCCCTCAATGCGCAGACTCAAGGGCAATGGTTTGATTATTTCGGCAATATTCCGTAAGAGCGGCAAGGCTTTTTTGGCGATATCCGATTGGCCGGGGGCAAAGAGGACCGAATCACTGATGCGCAGGATAATCGAGTCGTCATCTTTTTTAATAAAACCTATATCGTCGTTTAATCGGAGAGAATCGATCTTGGATTTTACTTTTTCATAAACTTTTTCTGAGGATTGTATCTGAATCGGTGCGTATTGCGACTTCGGTTGATGAGGGAAAATTGGAATAGCGAAGTCGGTGTTGTTGGATTCCTGCTGCATACCAAAGGCGTCTTTCAGGGAACCGGATGCAGCAACGAAACGTACCGGATCCATATTGGCCATAGAGAGCAGCAGAACAAAAAAGGTCAACAGTAAGGTAACCAGATCGGAATAGGTAACCATCCAGGCCGGAGCGCCGGGAGCGACATCCGCCTTTTTTTCTTTTTTGGGTGGAGCCTGGGTTTGTTCATCCGCCATAATTCTACTCAGTTGTACTGTTATTTATTGAAGGTGGATTCGCGAAGTTTCGGTGCAATAAAAGCATGCAGTTTCTGTTCCATGATTCTCGGATTTTCTCCGGATAAAATTGATTGCATCCCTTCAATGATAAGAGTTTTCGTTAGTACTTCTGACGCGGACCGGTTTTTCAGTTTGCCAGCCATCGGTGCACAGATAATGTTGGCGATGACTGCCCCGTAAAAAGTGGTCAGCAGGGCAACCGCCATGGCTGGTCCAATTGAGGCGGGATCGTCCATGGTCTGGAGCATCTGGACCAGGCCGATCAATGTGCCGACCATGCCCATCGCCGGTGCATATGCTGCGATGGAAATAAAGATGTCTGCGCCTTTCCCATGGCGCATCTGGATATATTCAATCTCGGTGTTCAGCATGCTGCGCAGGGTTTCCGGTTCCTGGCCATCGACCGCCATCTGCATGGCTTTTTTAAGAAATTCGTCTTCGACTGTTTCCATTGCTCCTTGCAGGGCGAGGATGCCTTCTTTCCTGGCTTTGTTGGCAAATTCCATCAATTGAATAATGAGTTTGTTTATGGACATCTCCTGGTACATAAACGTCTTCTTCGCTACATTCAAGGCATCAAAGACATCACCGAAGGGATAATGAACCAGGGTGTTGCCGAGTGTTCCGCCAAAGACTATGAGAATGGATGGAATATTAATAAAAATCGACAGGGGGCCACCCTGCAGTATTGCCATCAGCATCAGGCCAAAAGCAGCGCCGATGCCTATTAAAGTTGAAAGATCCAAAAAACGCCTCCATGACTGGGGGTTAGTGACTTAGAAAAAATCTGTCTCACAGCGTATTTATCCCGGCTGTCTATCTGTCTGCCTGGGTTCGTTAAAAAAATTTTTCGCATGGCATGTGGCTCGTGTCTGCCGAGATTCATCCGACACAATGAATATTTTCCGCAAGTTGTCCGGCTGGTATCGACTCCACATTTTTGCATCAAGAGCTAGCAAATAACGTTCCATATAAGAAGGTTATTTCTGTCGGTGGCGGGAATAATGACCTGGCACGGGAGACTACCGGATGCGGAAAACAACAAACCAGAACGAGCAAAGAGAGCTGGTTCTGGTTTATGGAAAGAAAGTGTCAATATTATGACGGTTATCTCTTGAGATTGATGAGCTCTCCCAGCAGTTCGTCCACCGTGGTAATAATTTTGGAGTTGGCCTGGAAACCACGCTGGACGGTGATCATTCTGACGAACTCGGAACCCATGTCGACATTTGACTGTTCGAGTGAGTTGGTGAAAATCTTACCCAATTCGGGGCCTGGCAACCCGGTACGGGCGGCGCCCGAACTGGTTGTTGCTGTATACAGGTTGCTTCCGGCAAGTGACAGACCGTTGGTATTGACAAATTTGCCTAATATGAGCTGGGCGATTTTCGTCTGTTCGCCATTTGAATAGGAGGCGACGACTATGCCTTCGGAGTTAATCTCCACCCCGGTAAGATTTCCGGCGCCAGTGCCGTTCTGGTTTTGCGAAATGACCACCGATTCGCTGTTGAATTGCGTGGTATCAAAGGTGACGTCAATGCCTGTGTCCGTTGTGCTGTTGCCCCAGCTCAGTTCCCCCGCGGCTGTTCCCGGCGGGATAGTGTAGGTGGTAGCTGCTGACAGGACGCCGTACGGAGTGAAATTCAGCGTTCCCAGGGAGCCGCTCATGATGGTGCCGGATCCATCGTCTTTTTCTGCACTCCAGAAGGACTCCCAGGTATTATCGGCGGTTTTGGTGAAATAGGTACTGAGGAGATGCGGATTGCCCAGGGTGTCAAAAACCTGCACTGAAGAGGAATAATTATAGGTGGTCGAATCGGTATGATCAAAAGGTGTACTTACTAAATCAATTTCTGGTTCCGTCGAATCGAGGTTTGTTGTCAGTTCGAGGGTCGAGGTAACATTGCCGGCAACCAGGCCGCTGCTTGCAACCTGGATATTGCCGGCATCACCGGTCTTCAGTGTGCCATTTGCGTCAAAGCTTTTTCCCTGCACCATCAATCCTTCCGGATTCACCAGATATCCATCTTCGTTAAACCGAAAGGACCCGGCCCGTGAGTAATAGGCTGTCGCGTCCCCGGCTTCTTTGAGAACGAAAAAGCCGTCACCTTCTATGGCTACATCAAGATTTGACTCCGTGGTCTCAAAGGTACCTTGGCTGAAAATCTGGTCTACTTTTGACATTCCAACTCCACGGCCCACCTGGGACATGCCGCCCGAGCCGTTTATCGATCCGGAAAGGAGGTCGGCAAAAACCGTCCGGGAACCTTTAAAGCCAATGGTGTTGGTGTTCGCCAGATTATTGCCGATTACGCTCATCGCCTGGCTATTGGTGTTCAGGCCGCTGACTCCGCTATACATTGCACTCGAAATACCCATCGTACTCTCCTGTCTTTATAGAGTTAGTTTTTAAAAACTACTCTTAATCAATTATAATCGGTGATTATTCGGTCGTCGTCGTTTGTGGTATGGCAGTACTCGGATCATATACCCCGAGAATAGAGGTGAAAGCTATCTCACCCATTTTAGTTATAAGGGTCCCTCCATACTCTCCCTGCAGATCGACTCCTGTCACTTCTGATCTCTGCAGGGGGGCTGTTGCAACACTATTGCCGGTTGTATCCTTTGCCTCGATCACTATTTTATAGTCCCCGACAGGGGCTTTGCTGCCGTTGGCAAGCTTTCCGCCCCAGGTAATAAAATGATTGCCGGCGGCAAGTTCGGTCCCTTGAATTCTGGCCAGGGTTTCTCCGTTCTGCTGTAGAGACATTGTTACGTTTGCGGCCTGACTATCCAGTTGATAGCCGAGTTCCACCGCGTCCCCCGTGAAGGTGAAATTTCCGCTGCTGTACGCCACGTCCTTGCCGATGGTGGTGAGGGTGGAAAACCGATCGGAGTTGGCGTTGGATGCGACGAGATTGTTCATGCTCTCATTGAGCGAGGTAAGCTGCTCCAGTGAGCTGAACTGGGCCAGCTGCGCAGTAAATGCGGTAGGGTCGTCGGGACTGAGCGGATCCTGGTTTTGCAGCTGGGCGACCAGCAGCTTTAAAAAATCATCCTTGCCCATGACCGACTCTGTGCTGCTGCTCGCAGTGCTTTTACCCGTTGCAGCAGTTGTGGTCTGGTTTAATGCATCAATATAACTACTCATCTTGCCACTCCTAGATTTTCACATTGACCCCGGTGCTCATCGCCGGGGCAGCAAAGACATTATTGGCCAGGGTGAAGACCGGCTCATCTTCCCGGCGTCCTTTCCGGGTTTTTGGGGCGTAATCATTCTGGCCGAACAGCTGTCCATCAAACAGATTAAAATCGTTCACCGAATCGGATTCAGCCGTGACAGATATCTCATCGACAGTAAAGCCCTGATTCTCTAGGATAGATTTCAATTTAGTCATATTTTTTTCGAGAATTTCTGAGGTGTGTTGACTTTGTGCGACGACATTTGCCCGGATGGACCCCTCCTTAACGGTTAAATCGATTTTCAAGGAGCCGAGTTCCACCGGATGGAGTTTCAGGTTGATTCGAGTATCCATATTTTTGCTGGACAGCTGCAGTCTGTTACTTAATTGCTGCATGATTTCAGATTCTTGCACGGGAACTCCGGATGGCAGGAAGGTTGTGCTGGTTGTCGTGCCTGCTGACGGTGTTGTTGTCGGTGTTGTTGTCGGTTGGCTTGTGGTGACCATCTGCGAGAAAGTATTGCTCTGTTCCGTGCCACTCGAGAGACCACTTACCTGTCCGGCTTGCGGTCCCGTTCCCATCCCCTGTTGCGGCAGGTCGTCGCCTCGCCGGTGTTCCTGGGGATTTTGATTGGCATCGCCAAGGTTTTTTGCAGCTATTTTCGGATTAAAGTATTGCTGTTGACTGTCTTGCCTTAGCCCGGTTATTTGCTCGGTCGGTTTCGCTATGGCTTTCTCTGCACCATCAGCATCCACGATGAATAAGTCGCTTACTGCAGCAGCCGATGACCCGGCTGTTGCCGGCACAAGGACCTGTGCCGAGTTTTCTATAGGTTGCGGCAGCAAAACACCATGGAAATTACTGCGAATCGAGTCGACAGGAGTGGTGCCTGCAGCCTTGGTGATTGATACGGTGCCTGTTTCGTCGGCCTGATCGATAATGCGCTGCAGCTGGTCAATGAAAATGTTTGACTCCTTGGCGGCCGCTGGTTTTATTGCAGTGTCGCCAATTGGTTCGGTGATTGCTGACGAGAGCACAGCCGACATTGTTGTTGGCTTTATTGCATTGTCGCCAATTGGTTCGGTGATTGCTGGCAAGAGCACAGCCGACATTGTTGTTGGCTGTGTTGCATTGTCGTCAATTGGTTCGGCGATTGCTGGCAAGAGCACAGTCGACATTGTTGTTGGCTGTGTTGCATTGTCGTCAATTGGTTCGGCGATTGCTGGCAAGAGCACAGCCGACATTGTTGTTGGCTGTGTTGCATTGTCGTCAATTGGTTCGGCGATTGCTGGCGAGAACACAGTCGACATTGTTGTTGGCTGTGTTGCATTGTCGCCAATTGGTTCGGCGATTGCCGGTGTGAGCTCCGCCAACATGGTCTTTTGCAGAACATTCTCATCGGAGCTTGTATTGGTTATATTCTGGAATTGCTGTGCGGATGGTTCGATCTGCTGCCGTTGTGAGAAAGCTGTCGTGGAAAATTCTTCTTCTGGTGGTTCGGCATCAAAGATGGGGCCCGATAACTGCTCGGGAGTTGCGTCGGTTCCATCCGGATTATTTACAGTATTTGCCGTTAATGTATCATCTGGCGAATTGCCGGTTCCCTGAGATTTAGGCGAGGGACTGCGGTATTGAGAAGATGTTTTCTTGTCAGTCTTTGCAGAGGCTGTGGTACGGCTTTCGTCTCGGTTTGCCTGCTGCTGTTTTTTGGTATTGGTTACCGCTTTGTCGAGGTGGGGAGAAAACCCGTTTTGCTCTTTTTTGCCGGGTGTGCCAGCTGTTCGGGTCTGCGGAGGACCCTTGGGAGTTGCTGGCTGGATGATGGCAGTTTGGGGCATAATGTTTCACTCAAGTTGTAGGGTAGTAAAAGTTGTGCTGATTTCAGTTGTTTTCAGTTTGGATGTCTGGTCCAGAATTTTTGCCGCGGCCTTAACTTTCATGCTGGCCAGCAGATCGGCCGCCAACCTCTGGTCTAACCCGGTAATGGCGAGGGCGGCTTTGTCAGGCGACATTTTCTGGTAAATATTCGCCAGATCCTGAATTCGCTTCTTCTCTTTTGCTGATTTGTCCGCTAGAACCGAGTCAATTTTCTTTTGCAGCTGTCGAAGCTCAGCAAGTTTTGCATCCATTTCAGTGAGTTTCTTATCGACTCCCTCCTCGAGGGTCTTTAGCTCCTTTTTACGCATGGAGATATCTTCGCGTTCTCTTCTGATATTTGCCCGTTCCTGCAAGATGGTGGCAGCAAGTCGTCTTTCCTCAACGGAATCGTAATTCTTGGCTGCATTTGCAGCAGGCGCAGTATCCGCGGCCTGGATAGTTTGTGGCAGAAGGGTGAAAAAGAAAAACAGGAGGGTCAGGTGGAGGTAAGATTTCATAGTGAGTGTGGGGTGAGGGTTAAAAAAAGAAGTTTATGTATTAATTTAAAACGTTAGAAGAGGTCCGGTTCGTGTCGAGTCGTGGCGATCTCGTCGAGCATTGCCGCTTCCTGCTTATTTAAATAAGCGTGCCAGGCCTTGTTCTGCGTCTCTTTCAAGCGCTCCAGAATCTGGTGTTCTTTACTGCGGAGCAGCAGGTTTTGTTGTTCTTTTTCAACGAGCTGTTTTTTTTCGGCCAGATTTTTTTTTATCGCCTGTATGTTCTGCTTCTGGGCTGCAATTCTTTCTTCATACCTGATCAGCTCGGTTATGCCGATTCCTTCCTGCTGTAATTGTGCTGACTCGGCGATGAAAAGCGTTAAAGCATATGACGCATCGTCTAATTTTGTTTCGATGATGCTGAGCGTTTTTTTTGCTTCAAGATAACGATGCTGCGCAATATCTTCCAACGCTTCCGGTGATTCAGTACAGTTTGTAGGCTAAACGGTTTCATAATGGTGCCAGGGCAATTCAGGGTTCACATGTCAAGCGCGCAAAATTCAACTTGTTTCGGCTGACGATATCTCGCGGCATTGCCGCAAGCATTGCCGCGGGAAAACGGCTGCGCAATTTGATCGCACTACTCGTTGTTTCTATCGGTTTGGCGGCGGTTCTTTTTTAAGGGCTCTTCATCTCTGCGGTCCGTGAGTA
>AMWB02017099.1_pt3 | contig 14704 bp, 13 predicted proteins | sample 200311 | NCBI WGS metagenome assembly AMWB02 (sample SAMN02737377, study PRJNA173069) | bioreactor metagenome | biome: anode biofilm in microbial fuel cells | place: USA: California | collected 2010-12-16 | reverse complement strand
AGCGGTTCACTGCTTGGGGACATGGAGAGGTCTCTGGACTTTTGACTACGGTTCTGCGCGGCCTCCCATCGGGCGCGACGCTTATCCTGGAGGTGGGTGATGAGGAGAAGTTCAAGAGCCGTACCATGGTCGATGCGCCGGAGTTTGGCGAAAGGGTGACCGAGCAACTGCTGGACGGCCAGCAGCGGCTGATGGCCCTGTGGCGCAGTCTTCACGATAAGTACCCGGACCGGAATTACCTGATCGGTTACGAGGATGATCCCAGCGATGAGTCCACGAAGCTTCCTTATGTATTCGGCCAGGCCCGCTGGAGCAAGAATGGCAGCCGCTATCCCATGTGGGTAGATGATCCGAAGGAATGCTTTGGTCGAGGGTATATTCCGATTACCCTTCTGAGACCAGAAGACATCCTCCCAGAAATTCTTCAGTGGATCGCAACCGCAGTCGGAATCGATCACAATCTGACGAACAACCTGTTAACAGAGATTATCGCTCTGCGCGACAAGGTGAAAGCTTTCAATCTGCCGTACCTGGCGCTGCCTGCCAAGACGCCAAAGGAAGTTGCCCTGGACGTCTTCATCAAGATGAACACAAGTTCGGTGCACCTATCCACCTACGACATCGTAGTGGCATTGGTGGAGGAAGAGACCGGAAAATCGTTGCACGAGCATGTGGATGCTCTGAACGTATTCGTACCGCGGGCATCAGAATACACCGACCTGCCGGGTCTAGTGTTGGACGTGGTCGCCCTGCGACAAGACCGCGTTCCAAGCCAGGCTGGATACCGGGGTATCGACTATTCCCGGATGTTGAAAGAGTGGGATACAATCGGCAAAGGCATCAAAGGCATGGTGAGTTTTCTGGAAGAAGAGAGCATCTTTGATGCCCAGCGACTGTCGAGCTACACGGCCATTCCGATCATAGCCGCGATCTGGGAACACCTGCCGACGCAGCCAGATAGGCTGGGAAATGCTATGTATCTCCTGCGGAAATTCCTCTGGCGGGCTTTTTTAACTTCGCGCTATGAGCAGTCATCTTCATCCAACGCGCTGCAGGACTACCGCGGATTGAGAAGGGTTCTCTGCGAAGGTGCAGCAGAGGACGTCGTACCGATTTTGAACCAAGATTCCTATCCTCTTCCCACAAAGGAAATGGTGCTGCAAGCCGGTTGGCCGAAGCGCAAGAACATCCTTGACCGTGGGTTGTTGTCGCTACAGATCAAGTGCGGTGCTGAGGACCTGGCTGACGGGTCTCGGGCGACGGTCGCCACTATTACATCAAAAGAGCATCCCCGAGAGTATCACCACCTCTTCCCCGCCGCGACGCTTGATGATGCAGGAGTACCTTATGAACAGGTTTTTCGAGCTCTCAACTGCACGCTGATAACATGGCGGACCAACCGCGCCATCTCGGACAAGGACCCGATTAACTATCTGAAGGAGCGGGCGGACAATTGCGCTCTTGGGGAAGATGAGCTGAAGCGCCGACTGAGAACTCATCTCGTTCCCTACGCGCAGCTGGCGGTCGGATACAAGGGAATGAATGACGATGAGCGTCGTGGTCGGGTAAAGAAAGACTACGACACCTTTCTTTCCATCAGGGCCGAGATTCTGGCAAAGGCGGCTCATCGCGCATGCGAGGGTAAATCCCTGGATATAAGCGAGCTATTGAATGATGCGGATTGATGCAACTATCTGGTATCATAGCCTTTACCACGGGCAACTCAGTCAGGTAATTGAATTCCAGAAATTTTCGGATGAAACCACCTGCAGCATCTGGCTGCTTGGCGGAGTCACCGTAGTCCGCTTTCGGGCTTACAGGCTCAAGTCCATAGAGAGTACGGGCATTGACTTGCCGGACGACATCGCCTATGCCGCCGGTGCTCGCACCCATTAATTTTTCACTTTGACAAGCAAGATTCCCGAAAACGTCCCACAGGAAGACCTTATGCTCCTCATGTGGTACGACCAGGCAATGTCAAGAATATGAGGTGAGTAAATGCTAAAGCAATTGCGAATACAGAATTTTAAAATTTGGAAAGACACTGGGAGCATCCGCATGGCTCCGATTACCTTGTTCTTTGGTGCAAACAGTTCAGGCAAGTCAAGTATCGGACAGTTCTTGATGATGTTGAAGCAGACGGTTGAATCCTCGGACCGAAAAGCAGTTTTCTATCCCGGTGGCAAGAACTCGGCGGTTCAGCTTGGTTCCTATCAGGAAATGGTTTTTCACCGTAATCCGGAGAATCAGATCTCGTTCGAGTACCAGTGGGATTTTCAGGATACTTTTCAAATAAAAGATCCAATTACCAGCCAAATCTACTCAGGAGATCTGTTGTCATTTGAGGCAGTTGTCAGGCTTGGTGATAAACAAAAGTATTCGCTTATTGTCAGTCATCTAAAATATCAATTGATGGCGAACGGAAAGCAGACATTGGCTGTGCTGTTGGAGCGTAAAACCGGCGCAAAATCTGAATATAAAGCTGACGCGGAGCAGTATGCTCTTGTACGGAAGAAAATGCGAGCCTGGTCACTTAAGGATACCGTCCGATTTTACGGCTTCCCGGATGAAGTGGTTGCCTATTATCAGAATGCCGATTTTGTCCAGGAACTAAACTTACGGCACGAAAAGTTGTTCCAATCGCTTTTTTATCTGGGCCCCCTTCGTAATAAAGCGGAAAGACTGTACTCATGGGGCGGTGTCAATCCTGATAGCGTCGGATTCTCGGGCGAAAATACCGTAGCCGCAATTTTATCCGCTCGGAACCGTAAAATCAGTCTCGGCTATAAGCGCCAGGCAAAGCCATTCGAAGCGATTATCGCGCTGAAGCTTAAGGAAATGGGGTTGATCGAAGAGTTCAAAGTCAATCCGATTTCCGAACAGCGACAGGAATATGAAGTCAAGGTCCGAGTCAAAGGATCGAAGGACTGGGTGGATCTCCCGGATGTCGGTTTTGGCATCTCTCAGGTGCTTCCGGTGCTGGTCCAGTGTTTTTATGCCCCACCGGGATCGATCATCCTCATGGAGCAGCCTGAAATCCACCTTCACCCGAATGCACAGTCGGCGTTGGCCGATGTGATGATTGATGTTATCAACTCCAAGGAAAACGGAGCTGACAGGAACATCCAATTGATTATAGAGACCCACTCCGAGCATTTTTTGCGGCGACTGCAACGGCGGATTGCCGAGGATGCCATACCCCAAGAAAAAGTGTCCGCATATTTTGCCGACATCACGAAAACTCCTTCCACCCTGGAGTCTCTCAAAATTGACAATTATGGGAATATCCAGAACTGGCCGGAAAACTTCTTCGGCGATGAGATGGGAGACATCACGGAGCAAGCGAAAGCAGCGATGAAAAAGCGCATGAACCAAAGCAGCAGCGACTTGGAGGCTACGGCATGAGCAGACTGCCACAAAAGTGTTTGGTCGATACCAATGTGCCAAAAACTGCAAATCTTGCTTTTGCTCCTGACAAGATCTCATCAGAGCTAATCGGCTGTGTTCTGGCTTGCGTTGAGGCTGTCGAGCACGTTGTGAAAAAGGGCGGCTTGGTTATGGATGCCGGAGATGAAATCTTTGATGAATATCGCCAACAACTATCGATGAAGGGGCAGCCTGGCATCGGGGATAGTTTCATGAAGTGGGTTCATGATAATCGCTGGCGTTTTCCGGATTCTGACCGGGTCACAATCACAAAAAAGGGTGATTCATACGACGAATTCCCTGACCATCATGCTTTAACCAATTTCGATATCTCTGATCGAAAATTCATTGCCGTTGCAAATGCACATCCGGATAAACCGCCGGTCTTACAGGCAACGGATAGCAAGTGGTGGGGTTGGAAAGACGCCTTGGCTGATGTCGGGATTACGGTGCATTTCCTGTGCCCTGATTATGCAAAGTCAAAGTATGAGGAGAAGATGGGCACGTGAAAGATGATTTTTTCAAGTTCCCCGCCACTCCACACTTGGCTCAACTTGGTGATGTTATCGTCAGGGGAGACAAGGTCATGTCGGAATGTGAGCGAAATGAATTCCTCCTGCATGAACTTGTCGTTGAAGAAAAAATAGACGGAGCGAATCTTGGGATCTCTTTTGATGCCGAGGGAAATATCCGCGCCCAAAATAGAGGGGCGTACTTGCATCTTCCAAGTAAGGGTCAGTGGAAAAAGCTTTCTGATTGGCTGACTCCAAGAATCGACGCGATTTTCGAACAACTGACCGATCGATATGTTCTTTTCGGAGAATGGTGCTATGCTAAGCACTCTATCGTTTATGATCGACTGCCGGACTGGTTTCTGGGATTCGATGTGTATGATAAAAGCAATGAATGTTTTTTCTCTTGCACCCGTCGAGATGAAATGTTCCAGGCCATTGGTATCTCCCAAGTACCAAAAATAGCGTGCGGTCACTTCACGCTTTTGAAAATAGGAGCACTCCTATCGCAGTCACACTTCAGTGATAACCCAGTAGAGGGTCTTTATCTTCGGTTCGACCAAGGCGACTGGCTGGTTCAAAGAGCCAAACTGGTTCGTCCTGCCTTTATTCAATCGGTTGAACAGCACTGGTCACGTTCGGGCATCAAACCCAACAGGTTGAGGCTGGGGGCAGGGACTTCGTGGTCAGCAAGATTCTCGTCAACGTCATCCTGGAAGACCCGAAACTGCTCATGTGGTACGACCAGGCAATGACACGAACAGGAGGTAATTCATGACTCTGAAAAGAATAAAAATAGAACAATTTACCGCTTTCGAAAAGCTTGATCTCAGATTGTCTCCCGGGATCAACGTCTTTGTCGGGGCCAATGCTACAGGTAAAACGCATCTAATGAAAGTGGCTTACGCATCCTGTGATATTACCAAGACAAAGCTTGATTTTGCGGAGAAACTGATTCGCACATTTTTGCCTTCGGGACGAGCCCTTGGACGCCTGGTCAAACGACAGAAGGTCAGTTCGCGTTGTGTGATCGAGGTGTTCCGTGAAAATATCAAACTCCGGGCATCTTTCTCCAACCACTCAACAAAAGCCGAGTCTGCCAAAATAACAAATATCAACAAATGGAAAGAGAAGGCGATCGAAAGCGTCTACATACCGGTAAAGGAGATGCTGTCAAATGCGCCGGGGTTTCGTTCTCTTTATTCGCAAAGGGAGATTCATTTTGAGGAGGTTTACGCCGATATCCTGGATCGCGCTTACCGACCCGCATTGCGTGGCCCGACGGACGTACCTCGAAAAAAACTGATGGCTACATTACAAAAAGCAATAGACGGAAGGATTTCTGTTAAAGATGAAGAGTTCTTTTTAAGAAACAAACAGGGAAATTTGGAATTTACACTACTTGCCGAAGGCATCCGCAAGCTGGGGTTACTTTGGCTCCTGATCCAAAACGGGATCTTACTCGGTGGATCCGTGCTATTTTGGGACGAGCCTGAAACCAACCTCAATCCTAAACTTTTCGGAGTATTGATGGAAATTCTGCTGGAACTCCAGCGTGTTGGTGTTCAGGTTTTTTTGGCAACTCACGATTATGTAATTCTTAAAGAACTTGATTTAAGAAAGAAAAAGCAAGATGAGATCATGTTTCACTCACTATACAGAGACAGTGAGACAGGGGAAATTCTGTGTCAATCTGTCGGAAGTTATTTAGAAATTCATCCGAATACAATCGCCGAAGCCTTTTCCGACTTATACGATCGTGAAGTCAAAAGAAATCTGGGGGGTTCAGAATGACCGTACTTACTGAAGGGAATCTGCAAATAACCATTCCATCCGGCATATCGGCCAGAAAATTCGATGATACCAGTCACGGTCTTACGCATTGCATGAAAGCCGTTGATTTCATAATTGAACTGGATAATCATTCGCTTTTTATCGAATTCAAAGACCCTCAACATCCACAAAGCGAGAATGTGGATAGAAAGAAGTTTGTGAATAATTTCCTGGCAGGCAATATCGATGAAGATTTCAAGTACAAATACCGTGATTCGTTTTTGTATGAATGGGCAACCGGAAAGACAAGAAAACCAATTTATTATTATGTATTGGTGGCTCTCGATACGCTCACGGAAGCAGAATTGATAACCCGTACTGACGATCTCAAACGTAAACTGCCCTACAACGGTCCAGTATCCGGTGATTGGAAACGAAATATAGTCGCAGGTTGTGCCGTGTTTAATATTGCAACATGGAATAAGAACCTACCTTCCTACCCAGTCGTACGGATCAGTCCATAAATGAATGGGGATTGTTGCTACAGTCCGGATCACGGGCAGCTCTGTCAGGTCCTTGATGTCCCAACGCTTTGGAGTAAGATGACATATCTTGGATAGATCTATGAGTAGCTGGCGAGATCAAATTCTAAAGGACTTCACCCCGAAGGTCGCTCGGCTCACCCTGGTGGCCGACCCGGATGGTCTTTTGCTCGAAGAAGGGATTCTCGAAGGCATCCGCAAGCGCGGATTCGAGCTGATTCCGTTTGAAGACCACATCGCGTTCCGCTACGCCTATGAATCGAAATTCCGATCCCGCTGGGACCGGGGGGAGCACACGGACCTTGTTGTCGTATTGCATTCCCAAGCCAGCGACCTCAGTGGATTGCCCTATGATCTCCTCCAGGCTGGCCGCCGGCTCTCGTTCAATCTCGGCGATATCTTCCCGAACCTCAACCCCCCGGTCGTAACCTTCCTGGACCGCGGGGACCTTGATGCCTTGTATGAGGCGCAAAACAATCATGCACCCGGCCAGTTGGGCGAAAACGCCACCAAGGAGTTCGTCCTCCGGCACGTCTTTGGAATCGCACCCGAGTTGATCAAGCAGCCATCGGACCTCTTGCGCGTACTTCTGCAGCGTCACTACCGCAGCCGGCGCATTCCGATTGTGCTGGACGAGCGGTTCATCCAGATCCTTCGACAAAGCACCATTTTTGACGACTGGCCGCTTGAGGCACTGATTACGGACCGGGAAGTCTTCTTCGCATTCCTCCAGGAGCGCTGGCCGATCTTCCTCGACCGAAATTCAGCCAAAGGGGCATCCGGCGTTCGTGAGAACGAGAAGCCCTACAACCTGGCCATTGAGGGACCTCTCGATCTGCCATTTGAACACCATGACATCCGTGTCTACATCGATAACCTGTTTGTTGAGGGCCTGCTGCATTCCGTGCCGAATGACCATGCAGACTCCCTGTCCAAGACCTGGGTAGGCATTGGCGTTCGCACCGCCACAATCGAGGACAGGTTTTGTCGCCTGGGCAAGCTCATTGACAGCTTGCAGACATCCATCCCGGTCGATGACGCAAAGCACACAGACTGGTTTCACTTTGCCCGTGGATGGGCGGAGCTGATCCTGCTGGCGAACGATCAAGCCGAGGCTATTCCGGAACTGATGGGCGAACGCATCAAATGCTTACAGGTACAGGTGGACGCCGGATTCGCAGCCTGGCTCTTCAAGCGGTACGCCGGGCTTGTCAATCTGCCACCCGTGCCGCCGGTCATGCTGCATCACCTTCCGCGGTTTCTTGCCCGTCAGGTGGGAAAAGACCATAACACAAAGATCGCAATGATTGTGGTGGATGGCCTTGCCATGGACCAGTGGCTGGTAATCCGCAGGGAGCTTGCCTCAAGGCAGCCCGCTTTCAGGTTCAGGGAGCAGTTTGTTTTCTCCTGGATACCTTCTCTCACATCCGTTTCTCGCCAGGCTGCCTTTGCCGGCAAGGCTCCCATCTTTTTCCCGAACAGCATCCAGTCCACGGACAAAGAACCTGCACTATGGACGCAGTTTTGGGCCGATCTGGGATTCATGCCAAACGAGATCGTGTACTTCAAGGGACTGGGTGACGGCAGCCTGGAATCCTTTTCTGAAGCGCTTTCTCATCCCAAGGCAAGGGTCGCGGGGCTGGTTGTGGACAAGGTCGATAAGATCATGCACGGGATGGAAATGGGCACTGCCGGGATGCACAACCAGGTGTGCCAGTGGGCTAAGCAGCCTTATCTGAACACAGTCCTCGATCTGCTTCTGGATCGGGGCTTTCGCGTCTATCTGACTTCTGATCATGGCAACGTCGAGGCGGTAGGTTGCGGCCGTCCGGCGGAGGGCGCCATGGCAAACCTTCGCGGTGAACGCGTCCGCATTTATCCGGACGCGGCCCTTCGCGCCAAGGTGAAGGAACGCTTCCCGGCCGCGCTGGAATGGGACCCCGTTGGTCTTCCGGAGAACTGCCTCGCGCTTCTGGCCCCCGCCCGACAGGCGTTTGTCCAGGAGAATAAGCGTATCGTCAGTCACGGCGGTACTTCGGTCGAGGAACTCATCGTCCCTCTGGTCCAGATCGAGAGGATGGGCGAATGAGTAATGAACGTAGATTCTCTCAAATCGGCATTGACCGTCTCGTGCGCCTTGTATGGCTGGAAAAAACATCATCTCTTGTGCTAGCCGGGAACAAAGCGCAGGACATAAAGACAATTCTTCAGGATGACTTGCAGGCATCTTTTCGTTCGAGCAGGGCGGATGTGCGTGGATCTTTAGATAAAACGATCACCATCCTGATGAAAGTATGGCTCACGGTTCCCATTGAACTTCAGTCGCTCCAGGTTGACGGCCTCGAACTGCTCAAACAGCTTCCACTGAGCGATCGCCTGGCCGTTCATTGGGGGATGATCATGGCCGTTTACCCTTTTTGGGCGGGTGTGGCCACGCAGGTAGGGCGCCTTTTGAGGCTTCAGGGCTCAGCGGCTGCTTCTCACGTCCAGCGCCGTGTTCGTGAACAGTATGGTGAGAGGGAGACGGTTTCACGGCGAGCGCGATATGTTATGCGCTCCTATCTGGACTGGGGCATTCTTCAGGAGACCAATACAAAGGGAATTTACATTGCCGGGACGACGATGGAAGTAGATGATTCCCGACTGATCGCCTGGCTGACCGAAGCATCTCTCCATGCCCGCGTCAACGGCATGGCGCCACTGAAAGATCTGATTGATAGCCCCAATTTGTTCCCGTTCCGGATCAAACCGATTCACGCAGAAAGCCTCGTGGCTGCGTCATCAAGACTTGACATTCTCCGTCACGGCTTAGATGACGATCTGGCCATGCTGTGGAAACCAGCTACCAAATGAGACCTATCATTTCAAATGCGGTTTTTCGGTGAAGGTGCATGCTTGGCTCTCCTTTATGGACAAACCCAAACACTTGGGGTATGATGTTCACGGCTTGGTCCTGCGGAAACTGAACGGGTTCCGCTTTACCCTCAACCCAAAAAATGACGCCCATGAAAGACTATTACCAGACTCTGGGGGTTTCCAAAGACGCCTCGGCGCAAAAAATAAAGACCGCTTTTCGGGAAAAGGCCTTTTTGTACCACCCGGACCGCTGCAAGGACCCGTCCGGTGCCGACCAGATGAAAGCGGTCAACGAGGCATATGCCGTTCTATCCAACCCTCAGAAGCGGAAGGAATACGATTTGCTGCAGCAGCAATATGGCGATGCCGCATACGGACATTTCCGCAAATCCTATTCGGATCAGGATATTTTCAGGGGGTCGGACATCTCGCAGATTTTTGAAGAAATGGCTCGGGGATTCGGGATTCGCGGATTTGATGCCATTTTCAAGGAATACTACGGTCAGAACTATAAAAAATTCGAACTCAAACGGCCCGGGCTGAATATCCAGGGCTTTTTTTTCAGTGGAGTCCCTCAAATGCCTTCTCTAAACAAACAATCCATCAAAGAAAAATTGGGGAGCATCTCCCGGCAATTGCTTCAGAAAGCAACCACCGGCCAGCCAAAAAAAGGTGCCGATTATCACGATGTCATCCGCATCGATCAATCACTGGCGGATAATGGCGGCCCGTATGCCTACCACCTCCGGGCATATGGCAGAAAGCTGGTGGTGAAGATTCCTCCGGGAACGCGTGAAGGTCAGAAAATCAGGCTGGCGGGAATGGGGGAAGAGGGAAAAAACGGAATGCCTTCCGGAGATCTGTTTCTTAAGGTCACGTTACAGAAATCTCTGTTTGAAAAAATCAAGGCCATGCTGCCGCTGAAAAGCAAAAAAAGCTGAAAAAACCGGAGCATCCATCGTGGATATTTATTATGTTGACGGCAGATTTATTCCGTCCGATGAAGCGGTAATTCCCGTAACCGATCTGGCCGTTCTCCGGGGCCTGGGCGCATTTGATTTTATGCGAACCTATGCGGGCAAACCGTTTTGCCTGCGGGCGCACCTGGAACGCCTTGAGGCCTCCACCCGGAAAATCGGACTCCGGTTCCCCTGGACGATAGATGCCCTGGCACAGCTCGTCATGGAAACTCTCAGCCGCAATTCCCACAAGGAATCCAATGTCCGGATTATCATTACCGGCGGTTCCAGCCTGGATTTCATGAATCCCCATGGGAACCCCCGACTGATCATCATGGTTTCTCCGCTTCCCGATATGCCCGCAGGGTGGTATCGGGATGGCATTCATATCATCACCGTCAGGGCCGAAAGAGCCCTGGCCGGCGCCAAAAGCATCAACTACGTTCAGGCATCCCTGGCCCTTGAAGCCGCCCGTCAGAAAGGCGCCCAGGAAGCCGTTTACACGATTCCCCAGGGGCTGGTGCTCGAGGGCACCACATCCAATATTTTTGCCATAACAGCCGGCAGCCTGATCACCCCGGGAAGGGGAATTCTTCCCGGAATTACCCGGCAGGTCATTCTGGATCTGGCGCAATCCCATTTTCCAGTTGAAATCCGGGATGTTTTTCTTTCGGAACTGCTTGATGCCGATGAGGTTTTCATCTGCGGCACCAACAAAGGCATTGTCCCGGTTGTCCAGGTGGACGACACCTTGATCGGCTACGGAAAACCCGGCCCCCGGACCCGACTGCTGATCCGGAGCTTTCCGGATTTTGTCCGCACTTACGATGCGCCGCTGATTTCCCTGTAAAACAACCTGCATCATCACAGTGCCGCCAGATGGGTTCTCGGACCTAAAAGATGAAGCGGGTCAGAGACTTTCCCTGTCCTCAGTTTTTACCCCCAGTTTATTTTCGAGCAGGTTTATGGCCTGCAGAATGACAAACGCCTCGTCCCGGGTATTTGTGTCAAATGCAATACCCATGTTTTTCAGCAAATTGCGGATTCTCTCCGCCAGATAGCCAAAGGAGGTGGAAATATAAAGCGGAAAATACCAGAAATATCCCAGGGCCAGCAGGACGCAGAGTGTTGCCGCCACGGCCATGGAGGTAAAAAAACCGGCGGCGTCCTGCTTTACCAACTGGCTTTTCCGCACGACTGCCTGCATGTTGATGTCGTAAATACTTTTGATGGATTGCCTCAGTTTTTCGCAGGCAGGCAGAAAATCGCCAAAATACACGGAACTGCCGCCCGCCCCGTTTTTCATCTGCAGACAGAGTTTTAAAAACATCTCATAGTCATGATTGAGACTATCGACCGTTTCTTTTTCGTGAATTTCCGTTACGTTATTATTTTCCGATTTCAAATTCGTTTCAAACACGGCTTTCCCGGATTCGAACAAATTTTGATAATAATCCGATTTGGTGCCCGTATCACCCGGATTGAACAAGGCGCTACTGATGGAATTTTTCATATCCTCGAGGGAGGAAATCATATCCCTGGAATAAACCAGGGAATTATAATTGTCTTTCAGGATATTGTCGGTTTCCCTGGCCAGTTTCCCGACATGATTGGAACAAAACGCGGCAAGCGCGAAAATGATCAGAAACAGGAATCCCAAACCCAATGAAAGCTTTGTTTTTATCGTCATACTGCCTCCTTGTCTTCTGTTCGCGGATCGACGACCACGATGGTCAATCCCTTTGCTTTTAAAATGAGCTTCTCGACAATCGTCTTTCTGCCCAGCCAGTTCTTCCAGAAAGGCAGCGGACTGGGGCGGCCGATGACGATATGCCCCACCCGGTATTCCCTGGCAAAATGCAGAATCGTGTCCGCAATGTCCTCGCCTTTGTAGGTAAAGACCATTGCGCCCAGCGCATTGGCCAGCGTCAGGGTGTCCAGCAGGTAGCGCTGCGTTGTCGCGTCAATAACGGTAGGCGCTTCTTTCGGCGTCTGGATATAGACGGCATACCAGTCGCGGTTCAGGCGCCCGGCAATCCGGGACCCATAGCGAAGCAGCATGGCGCTGTTGGGACCTCGCGAACTCAGGCACACCATTACCTGATCGGGCACGGCATGCTGCTCCTCTTTGGGCACGCTGCGGCGTTTGATATCGATCTGCGAAGCCAGTTCCCGAAGGGTCAGTTCCCGAAGCTCATCCAGCTTGGTGCGCTGAAAGAAATGCTCAAGGGCCCTGGATACCCGCTCTTTTGGATAAACCTTGCCTTCCCGCAGGCGCTGCTGCAGGTCCTCGGGCGCCAAGTCCACATTCACGATTTCATCCGCATCATAAAGCACGGAATCCGGCAGCCGTTCATGCACTTTTACACCCACGAGTTTTTCCACCGTGTCATAGAGGCTTTCCAGATGCTGGATGTTGAGCGTGCTGATCACGTGAATGCCTGCATCCAGAAGAATCTGAACATCCTGGTAGCGTTTGAGGTTTTTCCCGCCGGGCGCATTGGTATGCGCCAGTTCGTCCACCAGCGCCACTTTTGGCTGGCGCGCCAGAACCGCATCCAGGTCCATCTCGTCAATCGTGATGCCGTGATACTGAATCCGGCGGCGCGGAACGACTTCCAGGCCTTCGACGAGACCGGCTGTCTCCGCGCGGCCGTGTGTCTCCACCAGCCCCACAACCACATCGATCCCCTCCTCATGGATGCGGTGGCCTTCGAGGAGCATCTGCCATGTTTTTCCGACACCCGGCCCATAACCCAGATAAATCTTGAGCTTGCCGCGCTGGGCGCGGCGGATCAACCTGAGAAAACTGAGGGCCTTGTCGTCGGATGTCATGGGTTTTGTTTACTCCTTGACTGCATCCAGCGCAAGATTAAGTTCAAGGACATTCACGCCGGGCTCGCCCAGAAAGCCGAGGTCGGGACCATCGGTGTGGTTTCGAATCAGGCTTTGAACCGCTGCTTCGGAAATCCCTCTGGCCCTGGCAACGCGGGAAGACTGAATCGCTGCGTTTCCGAGGCTGATGTGGGGATCCAGGCCGCTGGCGGATGCGGTGACGGCATCCGGCGGAATTTTAACGGAAGGGGCAATGCCGTTCTCGGCCCGATATGCGGCAATCCGTTCCGTTACCTGATCCACAAGCTTTTTTGAAAGCGGCCCCAGATTACTGGCGCCTGAATTGGCCGCATCATACCCCTCTCCAGCAGCCGACGGGCGCGGGTGGAAATATTGCGGTGCGGCAAATCCCTGGGCAATCAGCCGGCTGCCAAGCACCTGGCCATCCCGAAGAATGAGCGTTCCGTTTGCCTTGGAATTAAATCCGATCTGTGCAATGCCCCAGACAATCGCCGGATAAACGCCGCACAATAAAACAGCCAAAACCAGCGTGGCCATCACGGCCAGTTTCACTTCCTTTATAAACGCCTTTGGTTTCATAAGCACTTCCTTTAGGCCAGATGGAGCCATGTAATGGCAATATCGATCAATTTGATTCCGATGAACGGCGCGATAATGCCGCCCAGTCCATAGATCAGCAGATTCCGCCGCAGAATCGCCACGGCGCCCATGGGGCGGAAGGTAACGCCCCGCAGGGCGATTGGAATGAGCGCCACGATGATGAGCGCGTTGAAGATGATGGCGCTTAAAATGGCGCTCTGGGAAGAATGCAGGTGCATCACGTTCAGCGCGGCGATTTGCGGGAACGTGGCAACGAGCATGGCCGGGATGATGGCGAAATACTTGGCCACGTCGTTGGCCACACTGAACGTTGTCAGGGCGCCGCGGGTCATGAGAAGCTGCTTGCCGATTTCAACGATTTCAATGAGCTTTGTGGGATTCGAGTCCAGGTCCACCATGTTTCCCGCTTCCTTGGCCGCCTGGGTCCCGCTGTTCATGGCAACGCCGACATCCGCCTGGGCAAGGGCCGGCGCATCGTTGGTACCGTCGCCTGTCATGGCCACTAGGTGCCCCGCGGCCTGCTCGCGGCGGATAAGGGCCAGCTTGTCCTCGGGCCTGGCCTCGGCCAGAAAGTCATCCAGACCGGCCTCCTTTGCAATGGTCGCCGCGGTCAAGGGGTTGTCCCCGGTAATCATGATCGTACGGATCCCCATGGCCCGAAACCGCTTGAAACGATCCGGAAGCCCGCCCTTGACGATATCCTTGAGATAAATGACGCCGAACACTTTCCGGGAATCCGCCACGACCAGGGGGGTCCCGCCCATCTGGGAGATCCGGTTGACATCGGCCTCGACTTCAGCCGGCAGTCCGGCGCCGATGAATTCGCGAATGGCGTCCGATGCGCCTTTGCGGTATTGCCGGCCATCCACGTCCACACCGCTCATCCGGGTTTTTGCCGTAAAGGCGACAAACTGCGCACGGCTCAGGTCATGAAGCTGCCGGCCCCGGAGCCCGAAATCCTTTGCCAGAGAAACGATGCTCTTTCCCTCCGGGGTTTCATCGGCAAACGAAGCCATTTGGGCAATTGCCGCAAGTTCTTCGACCTTCACCCCGGCTGCGGGGAAAAACTCGCTGGCCTGGCGGTTGCCGATGGTGATCGTGCCGGTTTTATCGAGCAGCAGCACATCCACGTCACCGGCCGCCTCCACGGCCCGTCCGCTCATGGCCAGCACGTTTTTCT
>AMWB02138671.1_pt2 | contig 14707 bp, 13 predicted proteins | sample 200311 | NCBI WGS metagenome assembly AMWB02 (sample SAMN02737377, study PRJNA173069) | bioreactor metagenome | biome: anode biofilm in microbial fuel cells | place: USA: California | collected 2010-12-16 | reverse complement strand
ACACCCTGCACCCGAGTTTTTCCGCCAGCGACCTGACAATACACGGATTTTTTGCGACGCCTCCGGTAAATACAATACTCCCCCCCTTGCCGGCGGTTCGGTTGACCATGGCGGCCGCCCTTCGAACCACGCTTTCATGGAGTCCCCGGGCAATTTCACGCCTGCCCTCCCCTTTGGCAATGAGCGATGTCACCTCCGACTCCGCAAAAACCGTACACATGGAGGAAATGTTGAGATAGCTCTCGGCAAGCATTGCCTCGGGACCGAAGGCATCAATATCATAGCCCAGGCTCCTGGCCATAATCTCAAGGAATTTTCCGGTCCCCGCAGCACAACGGTCGTTCATTTCAAACTTTTTCACTCTTCCGTTATTAAGCAGAGACATCGCCTTACTGTCCTGCCCGCCGATATCGAGGACTCCAAAAACTTCAGGAAACAGAGCCCATGCTCCGGTGGCATGGGCCTTGATCTCTGTAACCGTAGGCGAATCGAAGGCAATTTCAAAAAGATTCCTCCCATAGCCGGTGGCGGTTATATGGTCGAATCTCACTTCACTTAACAGTTTTTTGGCCTGCACGATAGGATCGAAACCGGTATCAGCCTGCAGGCTGTCCTGTGCCACGCCCCGATCATCCACAACCACCAGTTCTATGGTCCGGGAACCAATATCAATGCCTGCATATCGCATATTCGGTCACTCCGCTGGTTATCTCAGCTGCTCAATAAACGCTTCGACACGAGTCTTCAACTGCCCGACATCCTCCATCGAATAGTCGGTGTCTATTCGCAGACAAGGTATACCTTCCTCTTCAAGGGCATTCTCAACAGGGATGGATTCCATGAGGTAGGGCTGGCAGAACTGCAAGCCGTAATGGATAACACCGTCGGCCTTGTATGCTGCCGCCATTTCCTTGATATGATCCAGTCGCTCCGAATTAGGGGTAAAGATGGCACAATCCACCTTAAAGTAGCGATCGACCAGATTTTCCATCATTTCGTCTATCGTAGAGCCAGTCTCACTGGTAAGATTGCGGGTACCGCGTTCCCCGACACAGGACTCTTCCCCGACAATAACCGCCCCGGAAGTTTCAATAATCATCGGCAGCTTCCAGTTCGGCACAGCCTGTGGGCAGCCGGAGATGAGGATGCGCGGCGTGCGTTCAGGGAAGACGCCCTGACGGGCCTCAACTCTCTGCTCCAGTTCATCGCAGATCTTGTTGACGGACTCCGTAAAACGCGCTGGATTATCATAAAAAAAGACCTGATTGGCAAGCAACGCATCCAGTCCTGAAATGGGGGCGGGGTCGGCTTTACGAAGGGCAGACAGACGATAGATCGCAGCCCGCTTGGCATTGACGGTCTGTATTGCTTGTTTGAGGTTTCCGGCTGTTACAGCTATCCCGGTGAGCTGCTCAACAGCTTTTTTGAACCGATAATACTCCGCCTTCAGCAACCCTTTGCCGTGCTCCGATTTAACCTGGGGCAGATCCATCACGTAGAGGTTCTCCACCATCTTGCCAAGAATTTCGTATGCCTTTTTTTTACCGTCGCAGGTATTTTCGCCAACCACCATGTCGGCACTTTCCAGGTATGGGCAGACCTTGCCGATCTTAAATCCGAAGGAGGATTTAATCAGGGCGCAGGTGTTTCTCGGCAGCAGCCTTTCCACTTCCTCCACAGCAAAATCCGCACCCGAGCATAAACCGACCAGGGTTGCATTGGCGGCAAGGGCGATTTCTTCCGGGACGAATACACAGTAGGAACCGATAATTTTTCGTCCGGCCTTTTTCTCGTCGAGCAGCTCCCTGATCCGCAGACCGTGCACCTCACTCATCACGAAATCAAAATACGACATGCCCAGAGGCCTGTTTTTCTGGGCCAGGTAAATATCTCCGTATGCCTGACCCAGAACTCCAAGCAGCGCATCGTGGGCTTCAAGATCAAGTCCCAGTTCCTGCCACATCAAACGATAATCTTCTCCCATCTCTCTCTCCTTATTTTTGCACATTGCAAAGGTGTCCTCAGTGCAAAACGCCTTCATCTATGTAATGTAATAACACGTTGCAGCAGACACGCATCGGTCCAGACTGCCAGGCCATATAAAAGAGAATGTAATTATATGTCCAACTGGAAATTCCTATGCAAAAGTAAAATGTCATTACAATTTTCAATGCCGCGGATGGGATTCAGGATTTTCAGTGCCCCCACCAGCGCGTTGAAGTGTTTTGTCTCAAGAGATGTGGCAGGCCGGGCCCCATTCAATCCCAGCTGCTACTCGCAGCACTCGATCTGCAGGCTATAACCTGAAAAGTCATTGACTTCTAACTTTCTATTTTTTAACGTATATTAAATTAGTTCGCCTTCGATGCTCTATGTTGGCGGAGATTGTGGTGAGCAAGACAGTCGTCAAGGCGACTGCAGATTCCCGATGGGCCCTGATTCTGACGGTTCACTCTGACCTTTCCCCCCTTCCTCTTCGCCTGAAAGCTTTTTTTATCAGCTTATCATCGCACCGCCTATGCCGATCTCGAAACTCACCGTTGCCGAACTTCGCCTCACCGTCGATCCCGACACCCTGGGATTCACCGACACTTCGGAATTACTGGATAAGAAGTTGCCCTGGATTGGCCAGCAGCGCGCGGAAGTCGCCGCGCGTTTCGGCCTCGAAATGGACCAGACGGACTATAACCTGTTCGTGCTGGGTGAAGTCGGCAGCGGCCGTTCTTCCCTTCTAAAACAGGCGATGCAGGAAGCAGCCGCCAAACTGCCCACCCCGCCGGATTTGTGTTTTTTGCACAACTTCGACGCACCGGAGCATCCCCGCGCAGTGCGCCTGCCCGCTGGCCAAGGTCGTTTACTTCGGCAGTATATGGCACGCATGATAAAGGCGCTGTTGACGGAAATCCCCCTCCAGCTTAATGGACCTGATTTCAAACTGGAAAGCGAACGTATAGAGACGTCCTACAACGAGGAAGAATCCAAGGCATTCGCTGAGCTTGAAACCTTTGGCGAAGCCCGACATTTCAGGATGCACCGGGAATCCAATCAGATACTCTTCACCCTGTGCGGCAAGAAAGGTCACGCCATGACCGAGGATGAAATGCTTTCGCTGCCGAAGGAACGCCGTGCCGATATTGCCCAGGCAAAGAAGGAACTGATCGTCGAAATCAACCGGTATTTTGAGAAAACCCGCCCCATGGAAAGGGCGATGAACGAGGCGCTTACGGCATTGCGCCAAAAGATGGTCACGCCGCTGCTGAAACGCGAATTGGAAAAAATCCGTACCTCTCTGGAAATAAGGGATCCGGCCAAAATCGACGCCTATCTGGATCAGGTCATGAACGACCTGCTCGACAACCTGGAAGTATTCAAAGCGACGGAAAGTGACGACGAGTTGCCCAAAGAGACGTTAAACAAGGTACTGTCCCACTACCAGGTTAATCTCGCCGTGGACAACGGCAGTTTGCATGGCGCACCGGTGATCGTTGAAGACAATCCCCTGTTCCGCTCCCTGTTCGGCAGCATCGAATATCAAACCGAAAGCGACGTGCTGGTCACGGGCTTTTCCCGCATTCGTGCAGGCAGCCTGCACAAGGCGCATGGGGGGTTTCTGCTGCTGCACCTGCAAGACCTGCTGACTGACGCTCTGGTGTGGGAAAAGCTGCGGCGTTTTTTTCGCAGCGGTCGCCTGCAGATTGAAGAGCCGGGCATGGCCTTCGCTCCCATTGCGGCGGTTTCACTTGTTCCCGAAGCGGTTGATGCCACGGTAAAGATTATCCTGATCGGCTCCCGCGACCTGTATTACGAGCTGCAGGAGGGCGATCCCGAGTTTGCCCGCCGCTTCCGCGTTAAAGTGGATTTTGCCGATAGATTTGCCGCCAACGCCGAGACACATCACGCCTCGGCTATCTTTGTCGCCCAAACCTGCCAGAAACTCGGCCTGCCACAGTTTACCGCAGGCGCGGTCGCCCGCCTGCTGGAACAAGGGCATCGCGAAGTAGAAGACCGCACCCGCCAAAGTGCCATCTTCGGCCATATCAAGGCGTTGATAATGGAAAGTGCAGTTCTGTGCCGAAAAAAAGACATTTGTCTGGTTGATGCGACAGATATCGATGCGGCACTGGCCGCACGCAAACTGCGCCATGACTATCCTGAGCAGCGGATGCGCGAAGCCATCACTGAAGGCGATGTGGTGATCTCCCTGCATGGCGAGCAGGTGGGCCAGCTTAACGGCTTGACCGTAGTGGACCTGGGGGATCACCGGTTCGGCTTTCCGATACGCGTCACCGCGCGCACCTATGCCGGCGAGGACGGACTGATCAACATCGAGCGCGAGGTTGCGATGTCCGGTCCGGTCCATGACAAGGGCGTGCTCATCCTGCACAGCTATCTTTCTGCACTGTTTGCCCACAATGCCCCTCTGGCGCTCAATGCCGCCATTGTATTCGAACAGGAGTACAGAGGCGTCGAGGGCGACTCTGCCTCCTGCGCCGAATTGTATGCATTGCTCTCGTCGCTGTCCGGATTGCCGCTCAAGCAGGGAATCGCCGTGACCGGCGCGCTCAACCTGCACGGCGATGTGCTCCCGGTGGGCGGCATCAATGAAAAAATCGAAGGCTATTTCCATATCTGCGCCGCCGCCGGGCTCAACGGCAGCCAGGGTGTGCTGATTCCGCATCGCAACCGTCGCCATTTGATGCTCGACCACCAGATAATTGAAGCAGTCGCCCGGGGCCTGTTTCATATCCATACGGCGGAGCATGTGACCGAAGGCCTGGAACTGCTCACCGGCGTGGCAGCGGGCTGCGCTGACAACAGCGGCGTTTTTCCACGCGACAGCGCGTTGGGACTTGCCCAGAAAACCCTGCTGACTTACCGCAAGGCTTGTCAGGCCTCGCAACCCAACAGGAAGGTGCGCAAGCGTTCGCATTGAAGCCGAGCCTGGAAAAGATGGACAACAGGTGGGGCAACTCTTGAGCATAAATGTTTGCAGCTCATTGCCTAACAGGCGGTATCGCGACGGTTCTCTCAAATAGTTCGCAGGATCGAGGTTGGCAGTCTCGGCCCTCTTTTGCACCTTCGAGTCAAGAATTGCACTCTCGACTATTGAGCCGCTGCCAACCCCGATATCAGGACGGCCTAACTGCCTGTTTTCTGCACGCTGTTCGTCGGTTTCATAATAGAGCTGCTGTGCCGAACCGCATCAGCGGTCCCTTGATATCAGCCGGTGCTTTTCAGTGTTTGTTCGGCTGCCCATATCTGGACCCAGCCATCCGTAAACATATCTCACCGATAGGTCCGGAAAATGTGCCGATGTAACGAAACAGAATTGAACTGAGTCAGAATCGCAATCTTTTCGATGCCGGAATGCATACAGTTGTTGATGGGAACATCAATCAATCGATACTTGCCCGCAAAAGGCACTGCCGGTTTCGACCGTTTCTGGGTGAGCGGAAAGAGTCGGGTTCCTCGCCCCCCACCCATAATTAATCCCAAAACATTTTTCATCATCATCGTCACCTCATATCCCTCTGAACCTGCTAAGCTGAACTTTAGTGGTAATCACAGTGATGCATGTGCACTTATTTCACTAACTTTCCCAAATGGTCCAATGTTCTGATTAATTGACTGACATAGCTCATTTCATTGTCATACCAGGCTACAACCCTCACCTCATAAATATCGGTGCCACAACGTTGTGCAAGTGTTTGCGTAGAATCAAAAAGTGAACCGTAACTCATACCAATTGTGTCGCTTGAGACCAGCTCTTCGTCAGAATATCCAAAGGATTCATCGGAAGCCTTTTTCATTACTCAACTTTCCGAGTTGACTTAACATGCTGAATTAACGGTAATATATTTCGCCAATTGTCTACTTGTTTGAATGAACTCAACTGCCACGTCCATAATTGCATCAATCATCGCAATTACAATGGCTTCAGCGAACTCACCAGATGAACGGACCTTGTCGAGTGCAAGCACCAACAATCTCTGCAGTGCATCCATCAAAGAGAGGTCCTTGATCTCTTCGCTGCAGGCAAAAAATAACCCACCAATGGTTCTCTGATCATCATGGCACCTTTGTTCAACTGCCAGGAACATATAACGTGCCATGACGATGGTGGTATGGCCAACTATCCCGTCATAATCTCGCAACTGGACCTCTTTCTCAAGATTCAGATGATGCTTCATCATCTTGAAAAACACGTCGATACCCCTTCTCTAAAACACCTATAAACTACAACTTGACGGATCAGACCGCATCTGTAATTATACGCCAAGAAGCTTTATTGGCTTTCAGTTTATCCATTTGCAGGGAGGCCTCGGTCTCAGGGCAGTACGGAAAAGTCTGGCTTCCCCCTGGCGATCTTCTGCCTCTTCCTTATATCTCATCTTTCCCGCCTGCAATCGAAATGCAGGTGCCATTGTAATACCTGGTGATGCGGCGGAATCTTTTAAGGTTAAACGACACTGCACATCGGGCAGAGATGATAAAACGGTCAGAGGATTATACGACGAACATTCGCCAGTTCCTCCTCATTGTCCAGCCCCTCACGAATCATGGCAGCCAGAAATTGCCCGGCCTGTTCCGCCTCAGGCCCTCGGGCGGAAATTGTCAGAACATCGCCTTGACTTGTGCCCATGGACAAAAGTGCTGCCGTGGATTGAGCAGTTGCTGTCCTCTGGTCGTTGCGAATGCGGATATCCGTTGCTGAAAATTTTACCGTCTGTTCTGCAATCAAGCCGGCGGGGCGGGCATGCATACTACAACCTGCTTCTTTGCTTCATTGACACCGTGCGGGATAGCTGCTCTATTGATCAGATAGGTGCTGACTTTTTCTTCACGGGCAATAAGTGCATCCAGATAGTCACCACGAGGAGAGGTTCTCAGCAATCAGTCCAAGTACCTCGTCTTTCGTTGTTACTTGAGCATTTTATAAAATCTGTTGCGGGCTGGCCGTCAAAGTATCGTCCGCGACAGCCTGGTTATTTTGCGCTGCAGGTGCCTGGGCAGCTTCCTCTGGTATTTCGGATTTTTGGGTGATCCTGGCGACCAGCTCATCATAGAAGCTTGCGTCCATGAAGTAAATTGTTGACCAGCATTTCAAATCCAGGTTTGATTTTAACAAGCCATTTGATTAAGCACGGTTTTCAAAGGATAGGTGGGGTCTTTGGCGCGGGGAGTTCCACCGGAAGTCTGCGGCACGAAGGTTTTGTACGTGCCTTAAAGGATCACAACATCAAGCCAGCAAATGACTTGATAAAGTTCGCCAACCCTCGAGAGGAAGATGGCTTTAACACGGCCATGAAGCTGCTGGAGATGCAAGATAGACCGGACGCCCTGCTTACCAGTAACAGATTATTGGCGCAGGCGTTCTTCTTGCGATCCGTGAAAGCAGATTGGCAATCCCCGATGATATTGCTTTTGCCAGTTTCGATAATACTACCTGTGCTCAATTACTTGAACCAGCGCTTACGGTTATTGAACAGCCCACCTATGAAATTGGCCGCACTGCCACTGAACTTCTCAGCAAGAGGATTCAGGATCCCACGCGATCAAATCGTGAGGTTGTTCTGAAAACAAAACTCATTGTTCGTCAGTCTTGTAGCTGTCAAAGATCATAAGAATAATTAATGATCAGGCGGCATAACTTTACCTAGACTGACATTGTGCTCAATATCCTCAACTTAATCGATGTCGATAAAGCGGCCATGTCGTTTTTTGGTCCGGATCTGATCATGGAATCTATCCAATCGCTTTACGCCCCCAATCGCATCGTCAGGGGGCTTAAGCGGAGCTGGCAAACATCGGGGAGACAGGTGAGAAGTCATCCCCTTTGATCAAGCCATCTCAGACTTTCTCCTTTTATGGAGGCTGGGTTCGGAGTTGAACCGAACAAGACCGATTCAGAGTCTTCAACGGGTTTGCAGTCCGCGGAGAGCACCGGCTCTCTTAACCAGCCTGAGTATCCATTGATTGGCTTCGTCTATCTTTTGCCTTTCAACATACTACCTGCCAGCCAGCGGGTTCGGTGTATTTAGTTGCCCGGGCAGCCAGGTATCCTTCAGGTCGTCGCAAAGGTCCTCCCGTTCATTTTCACCCAAAACACCGAGGGAAAGTGCGAGAAAGGTCCAAAGATTACTCACATAAAAATCGCCTGCGAAATGATGGGCGAGATCGTGTATCTGGGCATGGCAGTTGTGGCAGGGAGTGATGCAGTATTTGGCGCCAGTGGCCATTATTTGATCGAATTTTATTTTTCCATAGATATGCCGTTCCTCATTGAACCCCGATTGCAGGTAACCACCCCCACCTCCGCAGCAATAGTTATTCGACTTATTCGGAATCATATCAACAAAGTTTTTCTCGCCGACACAGCTCTTGACCACAAAACGCAGGTCGTCGGCATAGGCGTCACCGTATTCCTTTCGCACCTGATTGCAGGGGTCCTGAACGGTGAAGCGCATCTTCAGTTTGTTATTCCAGTCGCTGCTTGGGCGAAGTCTTCCTTCTCGAATCCACTTGGCATAATAATGAACAACTATCTTAACAACCAGATCAGTCTGGATATGAAACCTCCGGATTCCCTGGTTTACTGAAAATGTCGAATGACCACATTCGGTATTCAGGTAGACCTTACAGCCAAGTTCCGCGGCTTTTTTTACCGTCGCCGTGGTGATTTGCTGCCAGCCCGGGTCATCCGCCAGGAACATACAGTAATTTTCCCCGGCCCAGGCGGTGCTGCCATAGGTCCAATCGGCACCGGCAAGATGCAGAATTTTCCACAGGGGTACCATCTCATCGGGCAAGGACACAGGTTCCCGGGAATTCTGGCTGAGGAAAAATGTGGCGCCCTGTTTGTCGATAGGAGCTTGAAGATTTTCCCAACCGGGTTGTGTCCCGCGCACTTCTTCCAGAACATCCTCGATGACAAAACGGAAATCATCCGGAGGTGTTCCCGTAGCGCTGGTACTAGGATTTCTCAGGGCCATATCACAGGATTTCAGGATACCGCTTGGTCGATCTTCCCGCGGCCACAAGAGCCTGCGGCCTTCCATGATTAATCCGGCAATGTTAATCTCCATCGGACAAACATATGTACAGCGCATACACATGGAGCAGAGCCAGACCCATTTGTTCGTGTTCAACTCATCGTCCAAGCCCATGGCGGCCATGCGCAGGAATTTACGGGGATCCATATCCAGCAAACCAGTTGCTGGACATCCTGCGGTACAGGCACCACAGGTCAGGCAAAGATTCAGATTACCGCCTTTGGGCAATTCTTGACGGACTTTGTCCAAAAAGGTCTCGCGTTTTGCTGAGTTGATGCGCAATTCTTTGCCCATGGTCTTTCCTTAATATTTGGTGCACCGTCTTTTCCTATCCCAGCTATCCCCCGTGACAGGACTATTTCCTTTTGATCCGATGAGAAGGCAATATCAGCAGCAGCAACCTCCCGAACCACAAGAGCCGGAACTGCAACCACCTCCTGTATCAGGCAACGGGTTTGTGGAAGTGATGGTAAATCCGGAACGATTGCCCGCTTCGACATAATCAACCTTAATGCTGCCACATTGTTGTAAAAGATCCTTCTCAACAAGGAAGGTCAGGTTTTGCCGATTAAACAGTTCATCTGTCGGCTTTTCTTCATCCAGAGCCAACCCAAGCGAGGGACCAGAACATCCACCTTGCATCACCGCAACCCTGAGCGAAGATGAGATATTATTAGCCTGCAGATATTCGATTAGTTTTTCATTAGCTTGAGTGGTAATTTCCAGCATGCCATTTCCTTTTTGTTATATTTAGTACATTACAGAATATTTTCGGGCCTGTAAGCCTAACAATATCCTAAACCCGAAATACTTGCCCCTCGCAAGAGGTACTCCAAAGTATCCCATGGAACGAGGTTAAACTGGCTAAGACGGATGGTTGTAGACAAAGTTGCTGAAAGATTCTTGGAAAATACAGAAGGTCTCACAACTTTCAGGCATGCAGACTATCAATATGTCAAACGGGAGTCAAGAAGGTGTTTTCGATATTTTCTATTTCAAGTATAGGTTATACCTATTTAAAAACCATCGATACCGGACTAACGAATCAGAGCTCGAAATTAAGCAATGGCGATTATCGTTTTCAATGCTATCAAGAAGGAAAAAACCAAATTATCCGTGTCATTTTCTTAAACGCACCCTATGTAATTGCAAAGAGGAATACCTGGTCAATACTTTATCTTCAATCTGGCTTTTAGCGCATAGCGGCCGGTCGGTAGTCGCTTTCATAGGACGCACCAATTCCAGCGTACCAACACATAGGGATTATGAATTTGACATATTTAGACTAACGATGAATCTTATATCAGTTTAGTCCGGAATCAGAGCCATTGCATCTACGTTTTAATGGGGGATTGAAAGCGTTGCGTTACCTGCATATTTCCAGAAACATGGATAGATACATTGATAGATTACGTATGAGAGGCAGACAAGGTGCCTTGGCGGCATCACAATATCTGGAAATTATAGAATCTATCAGGCAAGCCAAATGGCGCAGTAATGTTATTAATTGTAAACGGACCAAGAAGGGCGAGTACCGGTTAAAAAATTGTATTAAATACGATCTTGGCCACGGGTATCGGCTTGTCACGGTGAAAGATGGTCATAACCTTTTCATTACTTTTGTCGGCAGCCACGACCAGACAGATCGTTGGATTGAAACCCATCGTTATGACTGCTTCTGTGAAGATGATTCCTTGTATTTCTCTGAAACAATCGATACCGATGCAATAAATACGACCGATCAACTCGCAGAACCTCTCCCCCCAAAATATTCACTTGAATCGGACGAGTACGAACAGCAGCTTATAGCTAAAGTTGATGAGGCAGTGCTGAAAATGGTTTTCCCGGGATTATACCGCTAACCGGCCCTGGGGCCGATGAAAACCAATGGCAAGAAATCATGGTACGCGTAGAGACACTGAGGCCGTCAGGAAATCCGACCTTCGATTTTGAATTTCATTTCGAGGTATCGTGAAAACCATGACGCGCAGTATGTTAAAATGAAGTAGAGGCAACCAATGGCAAGATAGATTTCAAATGCCCTGAATGTTCTGGTATAAATCAGCTGGCCCACGCGGGTGAGTTCGGTAATAGCCAGGACAGAAATCAGGGATGTATCCTTGAGCAGGGAGGAAAAGGCATTGACCAACGGTGGAATGGCGACGGTAAAGGCCTGGGGAAAGACGACATACAGCATCGACTGCGTCCAGGACAACCCCAGGGCATAAGCTGCATCCTGCTGATCCTTTTCTACAGAGAGCAGTGAGCTTCGGATAATTTCCGAGATATAAGCCCCTCCGTTCAGACCCAGACCGATAAAGGCCGCCGAGAAGCTGCCCAGAGTAATCCCGATGGTGGGAAGCCCATAGTAGATAAAAAAGAGTTGGGTCAGAAGCGGTGTGCCCCGAAAGATTTCCACATAGGGCGCAAAGAGCAGATACAACCGTCGTGAGCGAGAACGGGCCACTCCCACGACCGCCCCGATGAAGACGGCAAGGATAAACGAGATAAAAGAAATCTTGATCGTGACTAAAGTGCCTTCCCAAAGTATCGGCAAGGCACCTTGCAGGATATCAAATTGAAAATCAATCATGGCATGACTGGTCGCAGATCAATCTACCTTAAGCCATTTGTCATGAATCTTCTGGTAGGTGCCGTCGACCTTGATTTTCGCCAGGGCTCCGTTGATTTTGTGGGTCAGAGCGTCAGCACCCTTTGGCAGCACCACAACAGTCTCCGCCACGGACAGTGGTTCCCCGACAATCTTGTAGGAAGGGTCGACCTTCATCTGGGTCACGGCATAAGCGTATCCGACCAGCACGGCATCGATACGCTTGACCTTCAGGTCGGTGAAGGCCTCAGGGTTGTAGTTGTAGCGTTTGATATCCTTGAAGGTGGCCTTCATGCTGTCTGCCAGTTGCTCGCTTCCTGAACCGAGCTGAACACCGATGATCTTGCCGGTAAGATCATCCTTGCCCTTGACCGCCGCCTCATCTTTACGAACCACGATGACATCGGGAAGATTATAATAGACATCACTGAAGTTGGTATTCTGTCCACGGGCCTCAGACTTCGACATGCAGGTAATCAATACATCATAATCTCCCTTCTTCAGGCCAGCCAGAAGCCCCTGCCACTCCGCATCGATAAATTTCGGTTTTACCCCCATTTCCTTTGCTAATGCCTGGGCTAAATCCACGTCAAATCCTTCAAATTGACCGGTCTTTTCATTTTTTGACTCAAAAGGCGGATACTGGGCACAAAATCCTACGACCATTTCCCCCTTATCGCTGACTTTTTTCAGCGATGAATCAGCCTTCACATCCGACAGCAGGAAAGAAGATACGATAAGAACAGCAAGCCCAACTCTTGTCAGAACCAATTTGATATGTCTCATTATGACCTCTTGTTAATTTTAACTAGCTGGAATTACTCAGCCTGTTCTTCATCAACCGCCGAAAAGCGCAGTGATATTTTTTCGCTCGCAAGCATTTCGGCAAAGATTTCCATGAAAACACCGGGCCCTGATGCCTCAACGAGCAGTTCCTGTTGTCTGGCAATATCGACCTGGGAACAGATCTCTCCCCCGATGAACCCCGTACAGGTCCGGGAAATGCCGCAATTGAGACTGCCATCCATCCCTATCACCCCAATTATTTCATAATCGGCTGCAACATAAGCCTTGATCTGATACATAATGGGTTTAAGTATTTCCCGGCAGAACTCCCTGAAATGCAGGTGATCGTATTGATCCCGGGTCATGCCCCAACGATTCAGCCCCAGGTAACCGGTCTCGGGGCAAGGCAATTGGATTAACCCCACTCCATCCTCAATATACGTTTGAGTCACTTGCCGATACACCCCGCCACAGGTAGCCAGTGGAAAAATCTTGGCATTGGCGTTCAGTAGACAGTGGCAGAGAATGAGAATTTTTTTACTGCGCTTCATTGTTTTAAACCATGGTGCTTTGCGTGAGGATCTTCGTCAATGGATCGTTGAAGACAGGGCTTTACTTTTGAAAAACGCGATTTTAAAAAGGTATCCATTTCAGTAACATGGAACCGATATTTAGAATTGACCGACTGGAGCAATAATCTATTTCAGGCTATAAAACAAATAGTTATTACCTATAAAAAGATCCGTTTCTATAGGTGATCCGCAGATCTAGAGATCAACGTATGTAACTTCGAAGAGAGCCCTTTGCCGGACCACAGGTGTAACGGCCGGAGAAATTTCCGGTATTTGTCAGGGAAAACAGCCGGTGGTTGCACGGTACCACCTGGCAGCATGGTGGGACTGAGTTGAGGAATTTTCATTCCCCACCCTGCGCTAGTGCGCCGAAGCGAATACGCGCGAAAATTACGATGACCTACCTTATGGGGATTCAGCTTTTTACGTTACGCCAATCCGGCAACTGCAACTGTTGGAAGCGGACATGATGATCGAAATATGTTCTACAGTAGTTGCAGCCGGTGCAATCCTGTTCGCAGGTGGACAGCACATCCAGGAAGTCTTCAGGGATATCGTCATTGGGAATATTCCAGCGATCAGCCATCCAGTGGGCGGCATCCAGAAGGTCGAGGAGGTTGTCGTGGTAGCGGCCTTGGGCGTATGCTTCCACTGCGCGCTCCAAAAATCCCGCACCCAGCGTGCGGCCGCAGACTTTGATAAGGTCGGTCGAGCCTTCGTAGCGGCAAACATCCTCCGGACGGATAAAGGGTGAGGCCAGAATTCGGTGGGGGAACTGAGTCAGCTGGCGCTGGCAGGCAAGATCGCGATTGAGGCGCTGCGTGTCGAATTGGCCATCTGCATACGCAGCATTGTTTGTCGCGGCAATAAGTGCCTCGTGGGTAAACCGAAAGGGGCAGTGAATGAGACACCCCTCATTGGCCAGGAGTTCGATTTTTACCGTCGGCCAGCGACGCCGAATCGCTGTCGAAAGCGAGGCGAGTTCGGCAGGACGGCGGTTAAGGTCGCGGTCCACCGTGATCTTGCCCGGCAGGCGAAAACCGCTTGCTGAAACCAGATCCATTAAGACCTTCAGTTTTCCAATGCTGTCGATACTAAAGTTAACGCTGGGGACGGCCTCCAATCGGGTGACAATTGCCGGAGCCGTGTCGCCTAAGACGGTGAGCAGGTAGCTGTCAGCGAAGATCAAGCCGTCAAGAACGCCTGCATCCAGCAATTTTTCCAATCGCCTGGTCAAACCGGACAACCCGACAGGGCCTGTATATGTGCCTGTCGGTTGGAACCGCCCATTGGCGAGAAGGTATTTTTTGGGACCGGGCAGGCGCCCAAGCGAGTCGATAATAGTGTGTAACGATGCTGGCGCCAAACGAACTCGTGCATCGCACAGGACGGGGTCATGCAAGCTGAAATGCACTGCATGTAAACGCGGTCCCAGGTCGTTTAAAAAGCGTATGTATGACGCTTCAGGCAGAAATGGTACGTTGAGAGGCAGCATAACCGTATCCTAGGCCCGCAACTTCTTTATCGCTGTCACTATCGCCTTCAGGGCACGATCGATCTCCGCTGCGGTAGTGTACTTTCCGGTAGTAAAACGCAGGGTGCCTTTGGCCCATTGCTTCGGCACTTTCATGGCTTTCAGAACATGCGAGATTTCTACCTGGTCGGCGTGGCAGGCGGCACCGGCC
>AMWB02005826.1_pt1 | contig 14739 bp, 10 predicted proteins | sample 200311 | NCBI WGS metagenome assembly AMWB02 (sample SAMN02737377, study PRJNA173069) | bioreactor metagenome | biome: anode biofilm in microbial fuel cells | place: USA: California | collected 2010-12-16 | reverse complement strand
CCATTTTCAAGTGATAGTGATAACATGCCAAGTACCATTTCAGGATCACCGTATACGGCTACACGTGTACCATACAGGTACTTGTGGACATCCACCATGGCATCAATAAGTCTTCCCCTCTCCTTCCTGTATGCTTCAGGTATCTCGGAACCGGTAATTTCTGAAAGAGCAGACATGATCCTGTCGGAATACTCCAGTCCGATGGGCATAGGGACTCTCTTTGCAGGAACGTTGTACTTTGTCTCAAGATGATCCACAGCTCTGTTATCACTGGTTATTCCCAGGCCGATACTTGCAGCACAGTTCTTCATGTATATGATGTCAGATAATGGGGTACCGCCGGGAAATATCTTTTCCACCTTTCCGGTCATGGGGGCATCGAAGGTTTCCGAAGTATCGGGCATGAATATAAAAGATCTAGGCCCAATGGTAGCTTTCAGCATTCTCTTAAGTTCCCGGGTGTCTTCAGGTGCGATGTTCTCACCCAGCACCACATTGAGCTTGTTGTTGAATATATCATTTCCCATACCGTATTCGGTAAAATGCCGGACTATTGCATCCACCGCCTTGATGAAGCCAGTAGTGTGGCTATCTTCATAGCTGGGAGTAGATACGGAAATTATGTGAACGTCGTCAGCATTGTTTTCTTCTTCCCTGAATTCCTGTAATATCCTTCTTACATCATCTCCTATGGTCTCTGCGAGACATGTCGTAGTAACACCTATGACCTTCGGATGGTATCGTGTTATCACATTCCTGAGTCCCTTCTTCAGGTTCTCGCTGCCTCCGTAAACAGCTCCCCTCTCGCTGAGGGACGTGGAAGCTATGTCCACAGGTTCACGGAAATGATGTGAGAGGTGCAGCCTCATATATGTGCTGCAGCCCTGGGAGCCATGCATAAGCACCATGGAACTCTCTATGCCCTTAAAGGCCATCACACTCCCCATGGGCTGACACATCACACAGGGGTTGACAGTTGTATAATTTCTTTCTGTCATGCTTCCATCCCTCCGATGATAACCACATCTTCCTGTACGTTCTCAATATGTGTTCCCGGAACTTTTTGCGCCTTAATGGCCTGATTGTCCACACTATCCCTGATATTGCTCTTAGCGGCCTTCCAGACCGGGCTGTTGATAGATGAATCCATTTCTCTGGCAAAGTTGAGGAATCCTTCAAAACCTTCGAACTCAACTACTCTGTCGTGGTTGAAATCACAGAATGCAACACCTGTCTTGTAAGCAAGGAACCTCTCCTTGACTCCTGCAACCATGAGATCTGCCTTTTGCTTTACCAGCAGTTCTGCAAGTTCCAGGGGATTCGCATCATCTACAATGACAGTTCCGTCCTTCACTTCATAACTTATCTGGAGGTAATCGTCCTTCTTTCCGGTCTGCGTGCCAATGATCACCACTTCCATGCCAAGTTCCCTGAATCCCTTGATGAGGGTAAGGGCCTTTGCAGCCCCTCCCATATAGATCGCTGCTCGCTTTCCTTCAAGCCGTGAGCGAATACGCCGGACCTCTTGCATGATCCGGGCAGTTTCTCTGGCTATGATCTCTTCTGCCTTCTGCTTCATTTCTTCCGAACCGAAGAACTCAGCCGTTTCCCTTAAGGCAGTGCTGAGATCCTCTATTCCGAAGTAACTAACCTTCCTGAAAGGTATTCCATACTCTTCCTTCATCCACTTGGCTAAAGTTGTCATGGAGCCGGTACACTGCACAAGGTTCAGCTGGGCTGTATGGCACTCGGATATGCTCTGTGCCGTGGAATCGCCTGTAAGTGATGTTACTACCTGTATCCCCATTTCCTCAAACAGAGGCTTCACCAGCCAGACATCTCCTGCAACATTGAATTCCCCTATCAGGTTGATACGGTAAGGGGACCTGATGTTTCCTTCCTTTGTACCTATGAGTACCTTCAATGCTTCACAAGCAGCCTTGTATCCATCGGACTTCGTTCCCTTGAACCCTTCAGACTTAACAGGTATCACGGGTATGCCATTCTTTTCGCTGGCAGCCTTGCAGACTGCTTCCAGATCATCACCTATTATTCCGACAATGCAGGTGGAATATACGAAAACCACAGGCGGCTTGTATAAATCAACAAGTTCATCGATTGCCCTGGCAAGTTTCTTCTCACCACCGAACACCACATCTATTTCCTTCATGTCAGTGGAGAAACTGGTGCGGTAAGTTTCCTTACCGCTGGACTTGCTACCTCTTATGTCCCAGGTATAGCTTGCACAGCCTATGGGGCCATGGACAAGGTGTACTGCATCCGTGACAGGGTTAAGTGCGACTCTGGCACCCGAATATACGCATGCTCTCTGGCTCATGGCCCCTGCTATGGATGTGTTGTCGCAGGCAAGCAAAGTTTCGCCCTTAACTTTCTGCTTCAAGGCAATATACGGCTGCCTCTCTTCCAGAGTAGTTACAAAGTTTGTCATTTCCGGCATACCCTCACTTCCTTTCAAATCATTGCACAACCTCAAGCATGCATTCGTCTACGGTCTTGTCCCTGATGTCCAGGAACGTGTTCCCTATCCGCTCGACCAGCCAGGCCGCTCCGGAGTATCCCATGATCGGGAAATGATGCAGGTTCGCCCTGTCCATGACCGGGAACCCTACTCGGATAAGGGGTATGTTTTCTGCAAGAGCTATGTGCTTGCCATAGGTGTTGCCCATGAGCATGTCCACCGGCTCTCTCTTGATGAGCTGGTGGAGGGTGAACAGGTCTGATCCGGACAATATCTGTGCCTGCGGGTACAGGGGGTGTACCATGTCCGAAACCTCCTTTTCGAACTTCTTGCTCGAAGTGCCTGTGAGGACGACCGTGGGTTCCATGCCCATCTCAAGGACAAGACTTGTAAGACCTCCTATAATGTCAGGGTCTCCGAATATTGCCACCTTCTTAGCATGGAAGTGCGGATGTGCGTCTGTCATCATATCGACAACTCTTGCCCTTTCTTCTTCCAGCTCCGGGGGGATGGGAACATTTGCCATTTCTGCAACATCCATGACGAACCTGTCAGTGTATCGGATACCAATGGGTACGGGCCCCACCCTTGAGGGAACCTTGAACTTGTTCTTGAGAGCCTTTGCCGCGGCACCACCGGCCAGGTTACACAGTGCAATGGTTCCCAGAGAATTGGCCGTGTCTTCAACATCGCCTATGGGAGTCCCGCCTCTTGCATATAGTTCTCTGCTGCCGGATATCCCGGAGTCGAACACGTCTGTCTGATCCGGGAAAACGATCGCGGGGACCTTCATTACTGAAAGTATTCTCTTGATCTCACGGATGTCTCCGGGGTTCACGAAACCTGGTATGATATTGAGCTTACCGTTGGGCTTGCTCTTCTTTGCAAAGGTAGTGACAAAGGACTCTACCATGTTGTCATAGCCTGTTACATGGGAACCCACATAACTGGGTGTGGATGCAGCGCAGACCTTGATGGACGGATCGATGAGCTCTTCCATCTGCACATCCTCTACAATACGCTTTACATCGTCACCGATGGTTTCTGCCACACATGTTGTGTGTACTGCGATGACTTCAGGCTGATAGATGACCTCAATGTTGGCAAGGGCTTCCTTCAGGTTCGACGCACCTCCGAACACTGCAGTACCTTCATAGAAACTGCTGCTTGTAGCTGCTGTAGGCTCACGGAAGTGCCTCGAAAGGCACATGCGCAGGTAAGATAGGCATCCCTGTGACCCGTGACTGTGGGGCATACAGTTGCGTATACCCATGGCCGCATACACAGCACCTATGGGCTGACAGATCTTCGCCGGGTTGACTACCAGTGCATCTCTGTGTACTTCTTCTATCGGGGTATAGTCTAACATCTCATTCCCTCCTTCTGCTCTGCCTTCCAGGGAGCCTTCATATACTTCCAGGTAGGGCTGTTCACTGCCATGTCCACATCCCTTGCGAAGTTAAGCACTCCCGAAAATCCGGTGTATCTTCCACTGTACTCGTAGGAGTGTATCTGCCTGGATGGCACTCCCATCTTCTGAGCCCAGTACTTGTCCTTGATCCCCGAACAGAACAGGTCAGGCTTCAGCTCCTTTATGAGGAACTCTGTCTCGTAGTGGTTCAGGTCATCCACGACCACTGTGCCATCCCTGGTTTCGGGGAACATGCCTCCGTAGTCCATGAGGCCCAGCTTTTCCTTAAGTTCCTTCATGCGTGCTTCACTTATGGCAGGTGTGAAGTCTTCATCCTTCTCATAGTGCAGGTCTTCAAGTATGCTGCTTGATGCCTTTTCCTTCATGGTTTCCAGGATATGTCTGCCTTCGTAGTCATCCCTGTGAGCGAACTGATATCCAGCGACCACCACCTTCATTCCAAGATCTTCGAACAGGTTCTGGTAGTGGTGTGATCTGGAGCCACCGGAGTAGATGAAGACCTTCTTACCCTGCAGCTTCCTTATGTATTTCTCAAGTTCAGGTTTGATCTTTGCCATTTCTTCGGCTATGACCTCTTCAGTGCGCTTTGTAAGCTCAGGGTCATCGAAGAACCTTGCCATCTTCATCAGGGACTTCCTGGTCCCTTCGATACCCACATAGTTCACCTTAAGCCAGGGGACACCGTACTTCTCTTCCATCATGCGGTTGGTGTAGTTGACAGACCTATGGCATAGCAGGATGCTCAGCTTTGCCCGGTGTGCCTTTGCGAGGTTGTGGTATGAACCGTCACCTGTAAAGCTTGAAACTATGCGATAGCCGATCTTCTCGAACAGGGGCTTTATTTCCCATAGGTCGCCTCCAATGTTGTATTCACCGAATATGTTGATGTCAAAAGGAGTGGGGTTCTCGAGCTCTTCAGTACCTATGATATGTTCCATGAGGACGTTGCTTGCAATGTGGTGTCCTGCGGACTGGCTGACCCCACGGTAACCTTCACAACGCAGGCCCATGACCTTTATCCCATGTTCCTTTTCTGCCTGCAAGGCCACAGATTCAATGTCATCACCTATGAGACCCACTGGACAGGTGGCACAGATGGAGATGGCACCTGGCTTGAATATACGTACAGCATCATCAATGGCTGCCTTTAATTTTTTCTCGCCACCAAAAACTATGTCCGTTTCCTGTATGTCAGTGCAGAAACAGTATTGCATGTAGTTATCTCCGCCCTCTTCGGCCTTTGCGAAATTGCGTCTTGTTCCCCAGGTGTAATATGCACAACCGATGGGCCCGTGCACGATATGCACCATGTCCTTGATGGGTCCCATGACCACACCCTTACCTCCGGCAAAGGCACAGCCGCGGTTTGTCATAATGCCGGGTACTACCTTGCTGTTCGCTTCAATGTGCTGCTCCACGGAGCAGTCCCTGACAACTAAATGCTTTCTGCGGTCCTTTGCCACCTTTTCAGGATAGGCCCTGAGCATTTCATCAATAATATTCTGTGTGAATTCTATCTCTGAGCTCACAGGTTTTCGCCTCCTACAGTGATTTCTCCTTCTTCTCCGGTCCTTATCCCTACAGCTTCAGGGATGTCGATGACGAAGATCTTCCCGTCTCCGAAATGCCCTGTCTGGTTGACTTCTATGATCTTCCGTATGATCGTTGGTGCTGCCTTATCATCCACAACTATTGTGAACAATCTCTTTGGCACAAAGGGCATGCACTCCTTTGTGTCAATGCCTTCAGGCCGTGGAAGAGGCGGATCGAACTCATAACAGAGCCCTTTTTGCTTTCCTCTTCCCATCACCTTCTGCACTGTGAAAGAGGGGTATCCGCAGTCCGAAAGTGCGTCTCTGGTCCTTTGCATCTTGTTCATGCGGATTATTGCCGTTATTTCCTTCATGTTGTTCCCCCTGGTCTTTTACAGGACCGCTTCTCCGGTACGTATCGTATATGCGTTTTCCACAGGGCTCACGAAGATCTTCCCGTCACCATACTTGCCGGTGCGTGCGGCCTTTTTTATTATATCGATGACAACTGGCTTTTCTTCGTCACTTACCACCATCATGAGCATTGTCTTTGGCAGTTCATCGAACTGTACCTCAGCCGTGTGGATACCTCTTTGCTTGCCCCGGCCGAATACATCCATCTTGGTGAGGGAAACGTAACCTTCCTTCTCCAGTGACTCAACGATGTCTGTGACCTTGTCGGGCCTTACTATTGCGCGGATCATCTGCATTTGTTCCACCTCACAGCTCGATGATACCAAACTCTACCATCATTGATTCCAATGCATCCATTTCCAGGGGCTTTGGCACTACGAACTTATCGTTGTTCTCGATATTCTCTGCAAGGGTCAGGTATTCCTGTGCCTGCTGGCAGTTTGGATCAAAATCGATGACAGTTTTCTTGTTGATCTCTGCTCTCTGCACGATGTTGTCCCTGGGCACGAAGTGGATCAGCTTGCTTCCGAGCCTGTCAGCGAACGCTTCGAGGAGTTCACGTTCTCCATCCACCTTTCTGCTGTTGCAGATTATGCCACCGAGCCGCGCTCCCCCCTTTGCATACTTCTGTATACCCTTACAGATGTTATTTGCAGCGTAGATGGCCATGAGTTCTCCGCTGGCGACAATGTAGATCTCCTTTGCCTTTCCTTCACGGATGGGCATTGCGAATCCCCCACATACCACGTCACCCAGCACATCGTAGAACACATAATCAAGGTCATTCTCGTATGCACCCAGGTTTTCCAGAAGACCAATGGATGTGATGATACCCCTGCCTGCGCATCCCACGCCGGGCTCCGGTCCTCCTGATTCTACGCACTTAATTCCGCTAAATCCGGTCTGCAAGAGGTTATCAAGTTCTACTGATTCGTCTCCCTCCGACCTTAATGTATCAAGCACTGTCTTCTGGCTGAGGCCCCCAAGCAGCATCCTTGTCGAGTCTGCCTTGGGATCACATCCTACAAGCATTATCTTCTTTCCCATTGTTGCAAGCGCTGCTGTGAGGTTCTGGGTTGTTGTTGACTTCCCGATACCTCCCTTCCCATAAATTGCTACCTGACGCATTGATTTCACCTTGGTTTTTAACATGCGTGTACTATATTATTTCATATTATTTATGTTTTATAGTACATCGGAATCCTATGTATTAGGTAATCATATTTAAACATTTTTATGAAATGCGCTTGGCATACTAAATTAATTTAGCTAAAACAGGTGGTACAATAAGAACTTTTTTTAAAAAAAGAGATGTTCTTAATTAGTTTTCCATATTTTGCTCAACTACTAGAAAAAAGGTGTACATCTTTAACAATACTCAATATCTTTTTCACCTTTGTCGTCATGGTACCTCGGAGCAAGGCATCAAAAACAGACGAAAAATGAAGATCCAGCGATATTCATCCTTATTGTAACGGGACATATTTTTAAACACTTAAATTACATGATTTCTTTTTATACTTATGTATATTAGTTATTATCTACTGTGCTTTATGGTGCAACTTATCTTTTTCCATTTTTAAAATGACAGTGCAGGTGTACAACCTAAATTATTATATATCTTAAAATTAAACACTACTCAGAAAGATTGGTGAAGGGGTCTAGTGAAAAAGATCGCAATACTACAGAGCTTTGTAGGTATACTGCCAAATTTGTTCCAAAGGCTTGAAGATACTGGTCATTCAGTTTCCATAATTTCTCTTCACAAAGAAGATCTGATCTTTACGACTAAAAGAACAGAATATGATGCATTTTTACTTGACCTTTCTGAAGTACCTGTTGAAGAAGTAAGGCAATATCAGCACCTTCCCGAAATAACTGCTCATATACCTGTTATTTTGATCGCTTCCTCAGTTGACCATTCCCTTTTACAGGCATTGGATGGTATACTCATATCCGGCTGTTTGATACCTCCTTTTTCAGATGAGCAATTATGCTCGACCATTGAACTGGCCTGTCATAATCACAACATTCTAAAAACCAGTGTATATGACATGAAAAATACCTTGCTTGAGAAGGAGAGGAGTTATGCTATGCTTCTCTCAAATCTGCCTGGCATGGCATATAGGTGTGACAATGATCGGGAGTGGACCATGCGATTTGTTTCAGAAGGCTGTTATAAGTTAACAGGTTATGGGTCCGAAGCGCTTGTGCACAATAGGGATACCTCTTTCAATGAGCTGATCACTCCTGAAAACCGGGGACGTCTCTGGCATAAATGGCAGGAAGTGCTTTCCAGAAAAGAAACATTCCAGGACGAGTATACCATAACTACCGCAGCCGGAGAGAAAAAATGGGTATGGGAACAGGGAAAGGGTGTCTATGACGTCAATGGGAAAGTAATAGCTATTGAGGGCTTAATTACAGATCTTACTGAGCAAAAGAATGTAGAGGAAGCACTCAGAGAAAGTGAGTCACGCTATCGCAGTCTGTTTGAAAATAATCACTCTGCCATGCTGGTCATCGATCCTGATACAGGCAACATTGTAGATGCAAATCCTGCAGCAGTATCTTTCTACGGTTGGACGCGTGAAGAACTCAAAAGTAAGAACATCAAAGAGATCAATACATTGTCTCCTTCAGAAGTAAAAGAGGAAATGGACCTTGCGACTAAAGCCCAGCGTACTCATTTCTCTTTCAAACATCTTCTGGCAGATGGTTCCGTGAGAGATGTTGAGGTTTTCAGCGGTCCAATCTATATGAACGGAAAAATGCTCCTCTACTCTATTATAAATGACATCACAGAGCGTAACAGGATGGAGCAGGAACTTCGCCTGAACCAGTTCTGCATCGATCATTCAGCTGTGGGGATATTCCGTATCGAAGAGCCTGATGGCAGAATAGTGAGTGTGAACGATCATGCGTGCCAGTCCCTGGGATATTCCCGTGAGGAACTCTGTTCAATGACGGTATTGGATATTGATCCAACATTTACTATTGAGACATGGCTTGAACATAGGAAAAATGTAAGACATCTGAAGTCGGGAACTATCGAGACCATCCACCGCAAAAAGGATGGCACTGAATTTCCTGTAGAGGTTACTGTAAATTATATGGAATATGAGGGAAAACTATTCTCTCTTTCCTTTGCAAGGGATATCACCAAGCGCAAGGTTGCAGAAAAGGCGCTCAAGGAGAGTGAAGAGTTTTTCAGGACCACTTTATACAGTATTGGTGACGGGGTCATCACCACTGACACCAACGGATGCTTACGGCAAATGAACCCCGTTGCTGAGAAGCTCACCGGGTGGACAGAGGCCGAAGCCAGGGGAAAACAGCTTGAGGAAATTTTCAATATCGTAAATGAAGATACACGAAAGCAGGTTGAGATACCCGTGCGCAGAGTATTGAGGGAAGGCCGGGTAGTAGGGCTGGCAAATCATACGCTGTTGATCTCGAAAGACTACAGAGAGATACCCATTGCTGATAGTGGCTCGCCTATTGTGAATGAGAAGGGTGAGATAATCGGAGTTGTCCTGGTCTTCCGCGACCAGACCGAAGAAAGGGCAGCTCAGAAGGCTCTTATGGAAAGTGAGTCACGTTTCAGGCAGCTTGTCGAGAATGCACCTGAAGCCATTTTCGTTCAGACGAATGGTTGCTTTGCCTATGTCAATCCTGCAGCATTGCGTCTTTTTGGCGTTGATTCTGCAAGCCAGTTAATAGGTCAGCCTGTTATGGAGCGTTTCCATCCGGATTTTCGTGATATTGTACGTGAACGTATCCATCTTCTTAATGATATGTGTGAAGAGGTACCTAACATCGAGGAGATCTACCTGAGGCTTGACGGCACGCCTTTCAATGTCGAGGTATCTGCAGTGCCCATAACCTATGACGGTCTTAACGGGTCACTGGTCTTTTTCAGGGATATCACCGAGCGTAAACAGGTGGAAAGAGCTCTCATCAGGGCAAAGATGGTCTCTGATGAGGCTAACCGCAGCAAGACCGAATTCCTGGCCAATACCAGCCATGAACTGAAAACCCCTTTGAATTCTATTATCGGCTTTTCGGAGCTTATGCTTGCCGGCGAGCTGGGAAATATCAGCGAGCAACAAAAAAAATACATTGGGACTATACTTGAAAGTGGCTATCTGCTCCTTAATATTATAAACAGGATACTGGATATATCCAGTATCAATTATGGCCGGATGGATCTCAGTTATGTGAAATTCAATCTGTGCGATGCTATTCAGGACACCTGTGCAATGATGCAGGCGGCTGCAAACAGGAAATCCATAGAACTGATAGTTGATATTGATCCACAGATCAATGAAATAAATGCGGATATCATCAAGTTCAAAGAGGTCGTTTATAATCTTGTGGACAATTCCGTAAAGTTCACACCTTACGGGGGGTTTGTGATCATCACTGCCACTCAGAATGAAAGCCATGTGAAGATTTCTGTCGCAGACAATGGTATTGGTATAGCAAAAGAGAATATTGAGAGGATATTCGATCCCTTTTACCAGGTGGATAGTTCCACAACGCGCAGGTATAGTGGGACCGGGCTTGGTCTTGCCCTTATAAACCAGCTCGTTAAAATGCACGGTGGGAACATTTGGGTGGAAAGTGAACCCGGTAAAGGCAGCACCTTCACTTTTACTATTCCCATAGACTATGGGGAACAACAGATACGTATGTTGCAGGTTTCTGAACATTAAAGTATGAACTTTTGTTCATGGCCAGGACAAACTACTTCTGATGGTTTGTACAGGGGACAACATGGTCATTTTCCATTACCGTTGAGGGTTTCCACGATCTCTTTGAAGCTTTCCAGCCCGGCCTCTATGTTCTCTATTATCTCATTGGCAAGTATGTCAGGATCTGGCAGGTTGTCGAGATCTGCCAGGCTTTTATCCTTGAGCCAGAAAATGTCCAGATTTGTCTTGTCCCTTGCTTCTATTTCCTCGTAGGTGAATCTGCGGAAACGGCCTTCGGGATCTGTCTCGTTCCATGTTTCCTTGCGCTGCAAGCGATTTTCAGGGTTATAGCACCGGATGAAGTCTTCAAGGTCTGCGAACCTGAGAGGGTTCTTTTTCAGGGTGTGGTGTACGTTGGTGCGGTAGTCATATATCCACACTTCCCTGGTCCAGGGTTCTTTTGATGCAGGTTTTGCTTCAAAGAACAGCACATTGGCCTTTACTCCGTGGGCGTAGAAAATACCTGTGGGCAGGCGCAGGATGGTGTGCAGGTCAGTGTTCTCCAGGAGTTTTTTGCGTACTGTCTCACCTGCTCCGCCTTCAAAGAGCACGTTGTCAGGGAGTACCACTGCTGCCTGTCCCCCGGGTTTAAGAATGGTATGAATGTGCTGCACGAAATTGAGCTGTTTGTTGCTGGTAGTCACCCAGAAGTCCTGGCGGTTGTATGTGAGGTCTTCTTTCTCCTGCTCGCCTTCGTCGTTGGTGAAGGTCATGCTGCTCTTCTTCCCGAAGGGCGGGTTGGTGAGCACGTAGTCGTACCTGATATTGGGATCGGCTATCAGGGCATCGGAATTGGAGATCATGGGCTCTCCGTCTATTTCTCCGATGTTGTGCAAAAAGAGGTTCATGAGTGCCAGCCTGCGGGTCCCGGCCACTATCTCATTGCCTCCGAAGGTCTTTGTTTTCAGGAAGCGGCTCTGGTCTCGGTCAAGGTTATAGTTGTGCGTGAGGAAGTCATAGGCTGCAAGGAAAAAGCCTCCTGTGCCACAGCAGGGATCGCCTATGGTCTTCTTGGGCTCCGGGCGCAGGCACTGGACCATGGCTTTGATGAGCGGGCGGGGTGTGAAGTACTGACCAGCACCGCTTTTTGTGTCCTCTGCGTTCTTCTGCAGGAGTCCTTCGTAGATCTCGCCTTTGGTATCCACTCCCATCATGACCCAGCTTTCCTTGTCGATCATGTCGATGACCTTGTAGAGCATGGCAGGGTCGCTGATCTTGTTCTGCGCCTTGAGGAAGATCTGCCCGAGCATTCCGGGTTTTTTGCCCAGCTCCTCTAGTAGCTCCTTGTAATGAGTATCCAGTTCTGCACCGCGCTTTTGTTTCAACACATCCCATGTGTACTCCTCCGGGATGCCTATGTCCCGGCCGTATGGCGGTCTTCTGTATTCCTCGGCCATCTTGAGGAATATGAGAAAGGTCAGCTGTTCCAGATAGTCGCCATAGCTTACGCCGCCGTCCCGCAGGACGTTGCAGAAGCTCCATACTTTGGAAACGATGGATGATGTGTTTTCGGTCATGGTTTTTTGTCCATAGGTCTTGAATAGTATTTTTGGTTGGGACTTGTTGGTTTTTCAGGGATTGTAAGATGAAGTTTCCCTTCCTGAATAAGTGGATTCAGAATCTCCAGTCTGAAGTATTCCCTGTCTTTTAATCCCATAAATTCTTGTATTTCCAACCTGCTTCTTGGCTCAATGCAATACTCCAACAGCGAAGCTATTTTATCTATTTCAATATTCCCTGCAGCTTGCGGGGTAGCTTGCGGGGTAGCTTGCGGGGTAGCTTGCGGGGTAAGAGGAACTATTATTTTGAAAATATCTCCTTCAAGGAGTTTTGGATCAGATCCCCTAGAATATATTTTTGTATACTTGTACAGGTTCCTTACGCCGGAACCTAATTCATCCGCCCTTCCAATCTCCTTGAATAAGCGAGCAATTACAGGATTCTTAGGATATGGTGTGAAGTAAGAGGGATTGATCATTCCGTGTCCATGTGGACGGGTTGCATTCTCTGATGTAACCTGCTGGTTTCCGATTATGAACTTTGCAGGGAAACCGTTTAGGTATTCCCTATGAATCAATATATTGGCTACCACCTCACGGAAGATGTGATCTCGTAAGCTTATCCTCTGGTCCTTTTCCAGATAGAAGGGATCAGGAAGATGTTTTGAGACAAAGGCCATGAGCCTGTCATAACTTTCGATGAGGTTGGTGCGGATGTCGTCTCTGTCGTCATAGCGGTCAAGGTTAATCTTTCGTAGGATGGCATCGGTCCTGTATTGAGGCAATATGGTCTGTATCACTTCGTCTTTGCCAAACAGCAGAACTGCTGCCAGTGTGTAGCCCTCTTTCCCTGTCTGATAATCATGCTGGTACAGACGTGCACTGCTCAGGAGCTGTTCATCCGTCATTGTCGCCCACAGATGATCCGGGTTATTGATGGTGACTATTTTCCGTACTCTCTGGATGAGGTCGGCCCGAAGGTCCTCCAGCCGGACATAAGGGTAGATGCGGTTTTCGGAAAATGAGCTCTGCTTGCGGATATACAGATGAGCCACAGCGTCAGGATGGTTAGTGATGTCAAGATCACCGTCCTCGTTCCTGTCGAATACCTTCCCGTTACAGTGGTGGACCTGCGAACTTTCCGGAATGTTTAGATAAAGTACGGTCTTGCCGTCAACTTTGAGGGTTTCCGGCAGTATGTACAGGGGCGGATTGATCTTCTGGGAGTTGTTCAGTGTGGTAACGATGTCCTTTTTGATCTGCGGAAGCGCCTCCGGGTCTATGCCTGTGACATTCCCATTGTCATCAACCCCAAGAATTATATGTCCTCCACTGCGGTTCAAGAACGCACACACTGTTTCATACACATCTTTGTTCACCTGATATGTACATTCCTTGAACTCTATGGTCAGTCCTTCATCATCCCGGATGATGCTCTTCAGTTGCTTGGATATCATGATCTGCCTTGTGCCCTTATTGATGTTCTTATATGGAAAATACTTTAAATCCTTACTTTATTTTTGTGCTTCCCTCATCTCTTTTCTTATTTTTCTTCTCAGAACCTGTTCGGCTGTCCATCCGATGGCGTTGTAAAGCGGATTGACCGGCACATCCACGTAGTATTTTGCTTGAGGCTTTAGCCAGCCCTGCTCTTTCCAGTAGGCATGATCGGCAGGTAAGCTTTCAGCGAGCTCTCCAAAACTTGTTTTTTGCGCGCGGAATATCATTACTTCCCTAAACCCTGGTGAGTGGCGTCCCTTCTTCAGAAGGGCATCGTAAAATATGATCGCCGCTTTCCTGAGCTTCTGTTCTTCTGCAAGCTCTTTCTTTTTGGATCGCGGTATCGGTGAAGCGATGATGCCGACCCTTTGAACTACTTCGAACCCCCATATCCCTGCTACCACTTGCAGATGATCGAGTATGTCCTTAAGACCACTGGCTCCGGCAGTTGAGAGCAGAAGGGCTTTTTTATCAAAAAAGCGGGGTCTGTGGAATATGTAGGAAAGGCGGTCAATAAAGGTCTTCATCTGTGCGGAAACACCCATGCCATAGACGGGTGTGGCAAAAATGACACCGTCAGCATCATGCATCTTCTGCTCGATGAGAGGTGCATCGTCCTTGAACGGGCAATGTTCCTCTCCTTTTTCAAAACAGGAAAAACAACCACAACACTGTGACAGGTTCACGTCTTTGAGCATAAGGTACTCAAATTCAACGTCACCCTTTGACCGCATGACCTCTTCAATCTTCCTTACAGCCCGATAGGTATTACCTTTTCGCGGACTTCCCATGATCACCAGGACCTTCATGGCATGAACACACTCCTTATATCCTGCAAATAGTGCAATGCAGGATGCTATATAGTGTTGTTTGTGTTTGTATATTCCATCTTTTTTGTTATGTATATATTCTATTTTTTCACCACGGAGTTCACAGAGAACACGGAGAATGCAATTCTCCTGTGAAAAAGAATCTATAGACCTTTCTCCCCTCTCTGTGACCTCTGTGTTCTCTGTGGTTTGATCTTTGCTTTGAATGAAGATCTATCAGTCACTTCTTCCCATTTCCCACTCTTTCCGCCCTGATCCTTTCCAGCAGCACTTCCGCAGGCTCCCAGTCCTCCGCC
>AMWB02002742.1_pt1 | contig 14742 bp, 18 predicted proteins | sample 200311 | NCBI WGS metagenome assembly AMWB02 (sample SAMN02737377, study PRJNA173069) | bioreactor metagenome | biome: anode biofilm in microbial fuel cells | place: USA: California | collected 2010-12-16 | reverse complement strand
GGCGGTGAGGCGCCCGTACAAGCCGCGAGCCCCGCCAAAGGTGAACCCGATGCGTTTACGGATCTCGTTGGTGTGCTGCGTGATATCCTGCCCGAAGATCGAGATCGTGCCGCTGGTCGGGATAAGCAGCGTAGCGAGCATCTTTACCGTGGTGGTCTTGCCTGCTCCATTGGGTCCAAGCAGCCCGAATAATTCGCCGCGTTCCACATCAAAGTTCACATCCTGTACTGCTTCCGTCACCCTGGTTGTGCGCTTCCAGAAACCATGCCGTGTCTTAAAGGTCTTACGCAACTGGTTGATTGTGATGGCTTTTTGCTCAGTGGTCATATTTCCGCCTGGAATGTTCAGGAAAGGTGGGCACCGTCTACGGGGCGCGTCGCGAAAATCGCAGCCTGCAGACCGGTTTTCGAACGGTAATCTGTTTCAAGTTGCCCGATAAACTGTTCAACACAATTATTGCGCACGAGGTTGACCGTGCAGCCGGCGAACCCCGCACCGGTGAGGCGTGCACCGAGACAGCCTTCAATGGCAATTGCGCCTTCCACGAGGATATCGAGTTCAGGACTGGATACTTCGTATAGATCACGCAGCGAGGCATGGGTCTGAACCATTAAATTGCCAAATCCTTCCGGATCGTTTTTCTCCAGCAGGCGTATGGCTTCATCCACGCGAGCGATCTCCTCCACCACGTGCCGTGCATGGCGGAAGATGCCTGCCGGAAGCTCATTTTCCGCAGTGAGGAACCATTCCGGGGTGACATCCCGCAAGGCGCGAATGGATGGATCGATCGCGTGGAAATGCGCCACGGCTGCTTCACAATCGCGCCGCCGATCATTATAGGCTGAGGTGACCAGGGAACGGCGCATGCTCGAATCTGCGATCACGATTGATATATCTGGAGGTAAAGGTAATGCCCGGTATGCCAGGCTGCGGGTATCCAGCACAAGCGCATGGTCCTGCACCCCGCAGGCACAGGCGAACTGGTCCATCAGCCCGCAGTTTACCCCCACGTATTCCCGTTCAGCTTCCTGGCAAATGCGCGCCATGGTCATCCGGTCGAGCTGCCAACCGCCCAGCGCTACGCAAACGACAGCGAAACCCACCTCAACCGCTGCCGAGCTGCTCAACCCGGCACCGATCGGAATGTTGGAGCGGAAACCAGCAGTAAAACTCGTAATGCGAAAATCATAACGAAGCAGATTCCAGATCACGCCTGCCGGATATAATGCCCAACCCGGCAGCGGAGTGCCATCCAGAGTGGTTTTTTCGTCAAGCTGCTCCGCAACGAAACTGCATTCCTCCCCCAGGTCGTGGGCATGGAGGGTGATTTGTTTTTCTTCAGTACGGCGAAAATGGATGTTGACTGCCCGGTCGATGGCAACCGGCAAAACCAGTCCATCATTGTAATCCACGTGCTCACCCAGCAGGTTCACACGGCCTGGTGAAATGACGTGACCTCTATCGATGGACAATTTTTACTCCCCTCCGTTTTGTTTATCGATCAGCTTTTGTTTCTGTTCGCGCTTGAGCGATTTGATGGCGCGTTCGCGTTTCATCGCAGCGTGCAGGTCAGGTTGCTCCTCCACGTAAACCAGGTGTACCGGACCGTGCATGCGCGTGTAGGCTGCCCCTCTGCCGTGGTTGTGTTGCTTTTCTCTCCGCACCGGATCCAGGCTCCAGCCGGTGTAATAACTGCCGTCGGCACATTCAACGATATAGCAATAGTATGCCATCTTGTCTAAGCGTCTTTGTCTTTTGGTTGCCTTCCGCCAAATAAGCGTCCCAGGATGTTGCGCGTTTCAGGTAATTCTGGTTGCGCTTCCTTGTCCCATTCTCCGCTGGTACGTTGCTTGAGCCACAACTCATAACCCTGCCGGGCTTCCTTCATTGTCTGTCTTAACCCCTCTTCATCATCTTCATTGATCATCCTGCGCATTTCCTGCAGCTCAACGATCATTTCATCCAGCACGCGGCAGGTGTTCTCCCGGTTGAGCAGGCTGGTAATGCCAAAATATTCCTCTTCATCATACAACTCACTGATGGATGCGGTACGGAAAAATGAGCGAGACGTGATACGACGGGCGTCTCCCCAACCAGGGCTGTGGATCAATGTGTTCAGTACTGCTACCGCGCTGAGAATCGGCAGCTGTGCCACCCTGGCAAAGATTCCGTCAGCCTCCATCGATTCAGTGAAGTAGGGCTTGGCTTTTAGCAGGCTGCACAGATCGGTCGCCATTTGCAAGGCGCGGGAGCTGGTATCCGATCCTGAAACGATGATCATTTCGCGTTGATCAAACAGGTCGGCGTGAGCGTTGAGGAGGGTGTCATTCCAATCAGCCAATCGTTCAGGGTTAATAACTGGATGCAGAAGAATGAAAGGTTGTCCCGCCGGTAGGATCTCGCGCGCCCATTCATAAACTTTCGTAAATGCCACAGCGAAGCAGATGATGACGGTTTCCGCTTTGACCTCTTTCGCGATGATGCCCAGACCATCCTTGATCATATCCATCGGATAATCCATGATCACCAGGTCTGCACCTCGCACCGCATCAGGGAGCTTGATCTCGGTCTTGTCAAACGCTCCTTGGCTCTCCATTTTTTTCATCAACCGGACGTCGGCTGAGTGACCAACCCGGTCGATCTTCTCTTTGTAATCAGCCAGGGCGTGGCCAATCGACGCGCCGATCTGACCGAATCCTACGATTGCGATTCTTGTGGTCATCAGGATACTCCCAGGATGAATTTTTGTAATTGAGTTAATGCAGGGGTCATGATCCAGCTGATGATATCGATCCCCACCATGGGTAACACAAACAGCAGCACCAGCAGTAGGATGGGACCGTAACGCTGAATGCTTGCCAGTCCGGAAGACCATTTGGCGGGCAGCAGATTGGATAACACTTTTTCTCCGTCCAACGGTGCCAGCGGAATGAGGTTGAAGAGCATTAACACCAGGTTGATTGACATGAAAGTGAAGAGAAATTCCGCAGGTGAGGGCAGCACCCCGGTCGAGGTAACCCAGGGGAATACACGCAGGCGTAACAAGAGTCCGGAGATGATCGCTAAAAGCAGGTTGGAAGCCGGCCCCGCCAACGATACCCACATGACAGCTGAGTCCGCCCTTCTGCGCAAAGCATACGGATTGATCGGAACAGGTTTCGCCCAGCCGAAACCAGCGACCAGAAGCATGAGTGAACCGACCACGTCAAGGTGCTTTAATGGATTCAAGGTCAGCCGGCCGGCATCGCGCGCAGTTGTGTCACCAAAACGGTACGCCACGAAGGCGTGCGCGAATTCGTGAACGGTTAACGCAATAATTAGGGTGATAATGCGGGAGATCAACAGGCTTGGGGACATGTTTAACATAATTGGCGGTTCCTCCACGGCCCGGTTATAACGAATCGGTAATTTGAAAATTATAACATGGGTTATAATGCCAGCATGCTGCCCGAATTGAATCTTGGAGACCGGGTAAGTCTGCGTAAATCGCATCCATGCGGCGGTTTTACCTGGAAGATTGTCCGCCTTGGCGCAGATATTGGCCTTGAATGCGATACGTGTGGACATCGTGTGTTGCTAACGAGGCGCGAACTTGCCCACCGCATGAAAACTCACACACCGGTTGGGGCAGGTGAGGGGCAGGGATTACCCTGAAAATTACTTGTTCGCCTGCTTCCGCTATCATATAATGTAGAAGATGCCGATCCTTTCGTACAACAATGTTGATTTTGTCAGCCGCAGCCCGGAACAGACCCGGCGCTTGGGCATCCGCCTGGGTGCGCTGCTCAAACCGGCCGATGTGATCTGCCTCAATGGCGATCTCGGGTCAGGTAAGACCACCTTTGTGCAGGGATTAGCCAAAGGCTGGGGCTCGGTGGATGCGGTTTCCAGTCCGACATTTGTACTGGTGAACCTGTACCGTCAGCCGGGGGGAGGCCAGCTGCATCACCTCGATGCGTACCGGATCGAGTCGCTGCTCGAAGCGGAAGACCTGGACATCGAAGCACTGCTGGTCAATGGACCACTGGTCGTTGAATGGTCTGACCGCATTGCCGGGGTGCTTCCGGATGATTATCTCAAGATCGAATTTACCTGGCTTGGGGATGAACAGCGCAGGCTTCTCTTTACGCCGCAAGGCAGCCGTCATGAGAAGTTGCTCCAGGACTTTAAACGGCTTGCTTTCGGAGGATGACATGTTACTCGCCCTGGATACTTCAACCCTGACCTGCGGTATCGCGTTGTATGACGAGCCAATCGTTGTGGGCGAGATGATGTGGCGCACGGCTAACCATCACACGGTTGAACTGGCTCCTGCGGTCTCTGATCTGCTGCGGCGTTGTTCTGTCTCCCCGGCGGAACTCAAGTGTGTGGCAGTTGCGTTGGGTCCGGGTTCTTTTACAAGTTTGCGCATCAGCCTGGCGTTTGCCAAGGGTCTAGCCTTCTCGTTGAGTATTCCCATTATCGGCATTCCCACGTTTGAGTATCAGGCAGCCGCGCAACCGGTCAGCGATGAACCATTGTTCACTGTCATCCCTGCCGGGCGTACCCGCATGGCGGTGCAGGAATTCCACACTGTCGAAGGTCAATGGCAGCCATTGGACACACCACAAGTGATGACCCCCGATGAAATCTCAGACCGTGTCAGCGGCCCCACGCGCATCTGTGGGGAGATGAACGCGAACGAACGCCAGTTGATCGGACGTAAATGGAAGAACGCGATGATTGCGCCTCCCGCACTGGCCATGCGCCGCCCTGCTGTGCTGGCTGAACTGGCCTGGCGACGTTGGAAATCCGGGCAGGTGGATGACCCGGTTCTACTTTCCCCGGTGTACCTGCACATTGCCGGGATGATCCGGGAGTGACCATTTCCAATTCCTTGTTACCTATTCATATTCGACCGATGACAATGGACGATCTACCGGCTGTGATCATGCTTGATCAACAGTCGTTTTCTTTACCCTGGCCGGAGAGCTCATTCAAATTTGAGATCGAGAGCAATCCTCTCGCGCGCTGTTGGGTGGCGGAAGCGACGCGGGAAGCAGATGCCCCCCTGATGGTGGCAATGATCGTTATCTGGTTGATCATAGACGAAGCTCACGTGGCGACCATTGCCGTCCACCCTGAATTTCGCCGGAAGGGGATCGCCCGGCGCTTGCTCGCTTTTGCCTTGATTGACGCCTACCATGCCGGGATGGAGAAATCCTTCCTTGAGGTCAGGCGTGGTAACGATGCCGCCATTTCCATGTACCAGCGTTTTGGTTATCACGAGGTGGGTGTGCGCCGCAAGTATTACCAGGATAATGGAGAGGACGCGGTGTTAATGGACCTCGATCCGCTCGACCTGGAGCGATTAATCCCTCTGCAGTAGGGTAAAATATCGCATATAATTTTTCATATACGCAGCATGGAGGCAACAGGTGAATCCGGTAGAGGTTCTACGTGAGATCAGCGCGCAAGTAAAAGTATGCGAAGCATGCGCGTTGTTTCATTCCCGCAGGAATGGCGTTCCTGGCGAAGGCAGCCCGCAGGCGGAGATCATGTTTATTGGTGAAGGTCCCGGCTTCCACGAAAATGAACAAGGTCGGCCTTTTGTGGGTCCAGCCGGCAAGTTCCTGGATGAACTGCTGGCAGAAGCGGGTTATCAGCGTGAGCAGGTTTTTATTGCCAACGTGGTCAAATGCCGTCCCCCCGGCAACCGTGACCCGTTGCCTGATGAACTGTCCGCTTGCAGCCGCTTCCTGGATCGGCAGATTGAGGTCATCAACCCCTGCGTGATCGTCACCCTGGGCCGTATCTCGATGGGAAAATTCCTGCCCAATGCCCGCATCAGCGAGGTACACGGGAAACCCATATGGGTTCAGGATTGCCTGGTGGTACCAATGTATCATCCCGCCGCCGCTTTGCATCAGCCCTCATTAAAACCCGTGATCATCGCTGATTTTCGGGTGTTGCCGAAGGCCATCGCGAGTGCCAGGGCAGCCGGCAGGAATCAACCCGCACAGGTTTCAACGGCTGCGAATGAAGTGAAACATGAAGAAGAAAAACCTGAACAACTGACCTTATTTTAATGAATTGAGGACTGAATGGATTACGCGAAACAATTGATCGATAAGTTTAACAACAAGACAGCGCGGGTGGCAGTGCTCGGTTTGGGATATGTTGGACTGCCGTTCGCGACAGTTTTTGCCAAGGCTGGATTTGAGGTCACCGGTATTGATCCAATTTCGGAAAAAATGGACATGGTGAACAGGGGCGAGAGTTATATCCTGGATGTGCCGACAGAAGTGGTAAAGAAACTGGTAGCCGATGGAAAATTACGTGCCACCACCGACTATTCGGTCCTGCGCGATATCGACGCCGTAGCCATTTGCGTTCCTACCCCCCTGCGCCACACCGGCGATCCGGACCTGTCTTTCATCATCAGCGCAGCTGAAGGAATCGCTCCCTACGTGCACCCGGGGATGGTGGTCGTGCTTGAATCCAGTACCTATCCGGGCACAACCCGCGAACTGGTGCTGCCTGTTCTGACCGAAAAGAGCGGTTTGAAAATTGGCGAGGAGATCTTCCTGGCGTTTTCCCCGGAACGGGTTGATCCGGGACGCATAGATTGGACCACCAAGAACACCCCCAAGGTGATGGGCGGCATGACGGAAAAATGCACCGAGGTTTCCTGCGCCTGGTACAGCCAGGCCTTGGACACGGTCGTTCCGGTGTCCTCGACCGAGGTGGCGGAAATGGCAAAACTGCTGGAAAACACTTTCCGCATGATCAATATTGGCTTTGTCAATGAACTGACGCTCATGTGCGACCGCCTGGGAGTGGATGTGTGGGAGGTGATTGACGCGGCAGCCACCAAACCTTTCGGCTTTATGCGCTTTAATCCCGGGCCCGGTTTGGGTGGTCACTGTATTCCTATCGACCCGATGTACCTGTCGTGGAAGATGCGTTCGCTCAACTACACCGCCCGCTTTATCGAACTGGCATCAGAGATTAATACCAACATGCCACGTTTCGTGATCGGCAAGGTACAGGATGCCCTCAACGAACACGGCAAGCCCATCAAGGGCAGCTCCGTGCTGGTGTTGGGCGCGGCGTATAAACCGGATATCGATGATCTGCGTGAATCCCCCGCCATTGATGTGCTGCGCCTGCTGCAGCAGAAAGGCGCCCGCGTCACTTACCACGATCCTTACATCCCCAGTATCAGGGAGGATGGTTGGGAAATGCACTCCGTTGCAGATCTGATGCAAGCCGTGCAGGAAGCTGATTGTGTGGTCATTGTGACCAACCACAAGGTTTACGACTACCCCGCGATCTTGACAACTGCAAAACTGATCGTTGATACACGTAATGCGCTGGGTAAATCGGGTCGAAATTCCGACAAGGTGGTCAGGCTCTGATGTCACGCTACCTGGTTACCGGTGCCGCGGGTTTCATCGCCCGCGCGGTGATCCAACGCCTGGCTGAAGCCGGTCATACTGTTGTAGGTGTGGATAACCTCAATGATTCCTATGACCCCCGCCTGAAGGAATGGCGCCTGCAGCAGCTCGCCAGCTTTTCCCGCTTCTCTTTTATCAAAGATGACATTTGCCGCGTTGGGTTCTTTCAGGATTTATCAAGAAATCAACCTGCTTTCGATGGGGTCATTCACCTGGCTGCGCGGGCAGGTGTGCGCCAGGCGGTGGAGATCCCGGATGTGTACCTGCAGACCAATGCTGCCGGAACATTAAACCTTCTGGAATGGTGCCGTAAAGGCGGATCGAAGAAACTTGTCATGGCCTCGACCTCCTCCATTTATGGTGCCAACCCGCCGCTCCCGACCACTGAAGAAGCGGATTCCTGCCATCCCCTGCAGATATACGCCGCCAGTAAAAAGGCAGCCGAGGTGATGGCCTACACCTATCATCACCTTTATGATCTGGATACAACGATTGTGCGCTTTTTCACGGTTTACGGTCCTGCCGGGCGCCCGGACATGGTGATGTTCCGCTTTACGCGCTGGATCACTGAGGGAGACGAAGTGATGATCACCGGTGATGGCAACCAGATGCGCGGTTTTACTTATCTCGACGACATCGCGGATGGCGTGATCAAAGCGTTGAAGCCGGTGGGTTACGAGATCATTAACCTGGGCGGGCATGAGACGATCACGATCAATGACCTGCTGCAGCGCATCGAAACACTGGTTGGTAAAAAGGCCAATGTTCAGTACATTGCCCGGCACCCGGCGGACGTTGATGCGAACTGGGCCGATGTGACAAAAGCACGCCAACTGCTCGGTTGGGAACCACTTGTTTCGCTTGACGCGGGCATCGCTCAAATGGTCAACTGGTACCTCGATCAGCGTGCATGGGCGCGTAATATCATCATTCCATGAAAGCCCTGATCGCCAGGATCAAGCAACATCTTATTGAAGACCGCGTACTCAGCCGCGTATTGAAGAATACCGGTTACCTGTTCAGCGCCACTTCCATTGGTTTGCTGTTATCGTTGGTTCAAAGCATCTTTGCGGCCAGGTTGCTGGGGGTGGCTGCTTTTGGTTTGATCAGCATCATCACCACTTTTGTCAGTAATGTCAGCCGGCTGTTCTCTTTCCGCATGGGTGAATTCATTATGCGTTACCTGGGCAAGGAACTGACCGAGGACAATCGAGCCAAAGCCGGTGCAGTGGTGAAGTTAGCCATGCTCGTCGAAGGGGTTACCTCGTTGGTGGCTTTTGGCGTTCTGATGCTCCTTGCGCCGCTGGGAGCAAAATACGTTGCCAAAGACGTACAGGCATTGCCGTTGATCCAGCTTTTTGCCGTATCCATCCTGGCGAAGATGTTTTCTGAAACCTCGATCGGCATCCTCCAGATCACCAATCACTTTCGTGCCCAGGCGTTCGTTAACCTTGGGCAGAGCGTGATCACCGCCCTGCTGATCCTGCTGGCTTTTCTTCTGAAGGGCGATATCTACTTTGTCCTGATGGCTTACCTGGTGGGAAAGATCATCCTGGGTGTTGCCCCATTCATACTGTCGCTGTATTACCTGCCCAGGCACCTTGAACGCGGCTGGTGGAAGACGCCCCTTTCGAAGTTACTGCCATTTAAAGAAATTGCCCTTTACACCTTAAGCACCAACCTGAGCGGCACGGTTAAGATGGTTGCAACGGAAAGCGAACCGCTCATCGTGGGCTATTTCCTTGATCAGCAGGCAGTGGGGCTGTACAAGCTGGCGCTTTCCATCGTGAATCCCCTGATGATGCCCATCACCCCGTTCATCTCCACCACTTTCCCTGAAATGACCCGCAGCGTGGTCTCCAAAGCCTGGGGGCAGTTGCGAAATCTGCTCAAGCGGGTCACGCTCATCTCGGCGGGATGGACAGGTCTGGTGATGCTGGTGATGCTGATTGCGGGAAAATGGCTTATCAAGTTATTTTATGGCAGTGAATTTTTACCGGCTTATCCGGTGACGATGCTCCTGCTGGTGGGATTTGGCGTTGCCAATATCTTCTTCTGGAATCGCTCCCTGTTGTTATCCTTTGGCAAAGCCAATATCCCGCTGCTGGTCCTGTTGGCGGCAGCGGTCGTCAAGACAGGGCTGGCTTTCTGGGTTGTACCGCGCATGGGCGCCTTCGGTGAGGGCTTATTACTTACCGGTTACCTGGTGATCTCTACGGGGATCCTGGTGCTGCTGGGGTTGCGCATGATCAAGAGGGGCGGGCAGGTTGCACAGGACAATGGATTAGATGAAGATTGATTACATCTCCACCGCTGAGGTTCCTTCGAACAAGGCCAATAGCCTGCAGGTAATGAAGGTATGCCAGGCGCTGGTTCAATTGGGGCATTCTGTTCAACTTTACCTGCCGACAAGCCGATCTGTTGACTGGGAAGAAGTGGCAGAAAACTACGGGTTGACGGAGCGCTTTCCGGTAACCCGGCTGCCCTCACGCTCATTATTTAGAAGGATGGACTTCACCCTGGCAAGCCTGGCGCACGCGCGCCGCGAAAAGGCGGACCTGGTTTACACACGCATGGTGTGGACAGCGCTGTTTGCCCGGCTGGGCGGTTTTCTGACCGTACTGGAACTGCACGATCAACCCGGCGGGCGCTTTGGTTCCCTGGTATACCGCTGGTACCTTCGCCTGAAAAAACCAAAACTGACCGTGTACATCACCACGGCATTGAAACAACTGGTGGATCAAAATAGCGGGGTGGCGGCGATCCCTGCGGAAGCGCTCGTGGCAGCAGATGGCGTTGACCTGGACCGTTATCAGGACCTGCCGGAACCAGCGCAGGCGCGTAAAGCTCTAGGGTTGCCGGATGAATTCACGGCAGTCTACTCAGGTGCGTTTTATCCTGGCCGCGGACTGGAAATGCTGGAGCCGCTGGCACAGGCTTTTCCCCAGGTTCAATTCCTGTGGATCGGCGGAAACACTGAACAGGTCCAAACCTGGACTGCGCGGTTGGCAGAAAACGGGATACACAACGTAACCCTGACCGGGCACATCGCGAATAGCCGCCTCCCGCTTTACCAGGCTGCTGCGGATATCCTGTTGCTGCCGTACAGTCTCGAATTTGAGGGCAGTGGCGGCGGGAACATTGCCCATGTGAGCAGTCCTTTGAAGTTGTTCGAATACATAGCCAGCGGACGCGCCATCCTCGCCAGCGATTTGCCGGTATTACGTGAAGTATTGAATGAAGGTGTCGCTGTGTTTTACCCGCCAGAAGATTTCAGTGCATTATGCAGGTGTTTCGCCGGGTTACTTGCGGAAAGCAGTACGCGCAAACGGTTGGGTGATGCTGCCCGAAAAGCAGCGCAAGCGTATGACTGGCGGACGCGGATGGACGGGATTATTAAAGCGGCGGTGGCTCTTACCAAAAAATAATCACGGGGCTTGTGTAATGCCCCGTGATTATTTTTATCCACAATTATGGCTGCCAGTCGCCGATGTCCTTCCAGGCATACTCCAGGTGGGATGCCAGCATTTTTCCGGCCTGTTTACGCACTTTGCGATAAGCCCATGACATCAGATCGTTGCCGCCGATCTGCTGAAGTTGGGATCCGATCGCGCGTGCGCGGATATGCCGGCACTGGCCATTGAACCCCCTGCCTGGATGCTCGGATAGGTAATCATCCTGGATCCCAATCCTGACCAGTTCCTCAATCAGGCTTTCTACTTCACCCGCGTTTTCCCGCGGATAGGGTTTTTTGAAGATGTCCAGGAATGACATTTTCGGCTCCTCCTGAGTTATTTACTGATATATCTTGTTCAATTGTACAACAATTATCGATTTGATTCGTCCTGCCCGATCGTCCCGTTATTGTGCATCAACAGATCACACATGATGAATTGGGTTATGCTATACTTTTAGCGATGAATTCTGATTACTGGTCTGGTTGGATGGGGAAATTTCAGCGAGGACATCTCACTTCGATCATGTTGCCGGTATTGGATGGCGCCGGACCACTAAAAGCGCTGCTGGCACAGGGGATGCTCGCGATAACCCCCTTGATCCACCCGAATGAGCATTCCGCATGGATCGCCTTTGCAGAGCTGCTGGAGGATCCGGTATGCAGCCGCCAGTTCGCTGATCTGATTCGCCAGGAGAAGCCGTGAACGCAGAGCGGATGCTTGGTTTCATTGTTGTGTTATTCACTGCGGTAGGGATCGGTTTCTTTTCACTTAAGCAAATCCGCGCGCAATTTCCCGCGTTAATTCGCAAGATTCCACCCATAGCTCGATTGAAGCGAGCCATCGGTCTTTCAGTGGAAGATGGCAGTCGTGTGCATGTTTCACTTGGCAACCCGGGTCTGACTGAGCCCGCCAGTACATCTGCGCTGGTGGGTCTGAGCACCCTGCACCGCGTAGGGCAATTAAGCTCGACCAGCGATCAACCGCCTGTCTGCACCAGCGGGGAGGGCAATTTTGCCCTGCTCAGTAAGGATGTTTTACGCGGGGTGGCGGTTGAAACGAACACTTACGAGTCTTATGACCCTGACCAGGGATGGTTGACCGGTATCACTCCCTTCAGTTACGCGCTGGGGGCGATGGATGTGATCTCAGATCCGATCGTAAAAACCAACATTCTGGTCGGCAACTTCGGCGCGGAAGCAGCTTTGCTCACCTCAGCCGCGGAGCGCAGGCAAACTTTCACCCTGGCTGCCAGTCACTCCCTTGTGGGGCAGGCGATCTTTTTGGCCACCAGCCGTGATGTGCTGCTCGGCGAGGAACTTTACGCGCTACCGGCTTATCTGAACTACCGGCCGGCACACCTCGCCAGTCTGCGCGTGCAGGATATTTTGCGTTTCATCGTTGGTGCAGCGTTGTTGGCAGGGGCTTTACTGCGTGCTTTGGGGGTCCTATGAAGATCATCAACATCGTTATTGCCATTGCTGCTGGTCTAATCGTCCTATTGGGGTATTTTTTCAACTCCCTTGGCTTGCACGAGCTGCGTTCACCATTGCTGGATTGGGCGGTAACCCTGAGCGGGATCGCAGGCTTGGTGGCCATTCTCAACCTGGTGTTTGGGGTGCACCTCAAGCGATTGCGCGAAAATCATCCGAAAAAAGGCTTTAGCGTAGTCATTCTCATTTCATTTGCCGTCACGCTGATCGCTGGTGTATTCCTCAGCCCGGCGAGTGAGGGGTTTCAGAAGCTCGTTACCCGCGTTCAGGTGCCCATCGAGTCCAGCCTGATGGCGGTGCTCGCTATCACGTTGGTGATGGCGGCATTAAGGATCCTGCAACGGCATCGCAACTGGATGGGGTTTGTATTCTTCCTCAGTGTCATTTTCTTCCTGGTGTTGAACAGCGGCGTACTCGCTTTCACCAGTGATATTCCGTTCCTGCGGGATATCCTCTCCGGGTTACACCAGATACCGGTGGCAGGTGCGCGGGGCATCCTGTTGGGAATTGCGCTTGGCAGCCTTGCAACCGGCATCCGCGTGCTCATTGGTACCGACCGCCCGTACAATGGTTAATAATGGCTGATATTCGGTGTTTGATCTGTAACCGGGTGAATGATTCCAGCGCTGAACACTGCTGGTATTGCAACACGATACTACCCAAACCTACCGGTCCATTAACTCAAAAAGAACGGGAAAAACTCGCCAACCTGAAGAAAAAGATCTCGGGTGCACCCAATCCCGATCCTGAACCCCACGGAGACGCTCCCCAAAAAACACCACCGGAAAGTCCGGCGGAAGAGGAGGTGCCGGATTGGCTCGCCCGCATCCGCAGGTTAAAACAGGCGGAGGATCAAGGTCAGCCTTCTGGCAAACCGGATTGGATTGAAGAAGAACAACCGGATTGGCTGGCGAAATTGTCACAACCGGAGGCGGAGGATACGCCAAAACCCCCCGATGCGGCAAATCGCGTGGCGGAGTCAAAAAAACCTGCCCTGGACGAATCACTTCGGATCCGCAACCTCCCTCGTGAAACTGACGAGGAACAGGAATTTATCACCAACTTATTGAAACCCACTCCTCCGATAGGGGAAGAAGACTCTGCCAATAGTTCAAACGGGCAGCTTGAGCAGCTTCAGGAGCATCGGGTCGATGACCAGTCAGGACAGGAATTCCCGGCGCCAGAAGGACCCAACGATGAGGATTTCCTTGAAGTTGAAGACTTATTGTCTGACAAAGAAAATGTCCGCTCCGATCAGAAAACCGTGCAGGAGAGCGAACCGGCTGTAAGTGCACCAACCGGGAAGGATTTGCCATTCCCGTTGTTCATCGATAATCTCCCTGATTGGCTTTCAACCGAAGAACCAGAGACGAAACAACCGCAGGACACCGGCATTGATGAGGAAGATTTCGCTGGTGAAATACCGGAACGAAAGATCGAAAAAGGACGCTTACCAGCCTGGCTTCAATCGTTGCGTCCCGGTGCAGCCGGATCCAATGAAAAAATTGGTAGTGAAACTGCCCAAGTTATGGAAGATCATGGCGTTCTGGCGGGGATTGCGGGTACCCTCCCAGGCGCAGATCTATCCGGTCGAGTGCTCAAAACCGGAGACTTCACGCAGGAATTGCGTGTTTCAGCAGCCCAACAGAAAAATGCCGAGTTATTCCAAAGCCTGTTGCAACCGGCGCGTGAGCCAAAAGCGGTCAGTGCTGATCAAAATACTGCTGCACCATCCGAAAAATTGGTTCGTTTGTTCATCACCATACTGATCTTGCTGGCGGTGATCACGCCCATCCTCGCTCCGGGTTTTTCTGTGATCATTCCGGTATTATTCCCGACAGAGGTCGTCAATACACTTGGCACGGTGCGGGCACTGCCGACAGAAAAACCGGTACTGGTCGCGGCACACTTCGAAGCCGGATTGGCTGGAGAACTCGATTGGGCGGCACAACCCGTTCTAAAGCATTTGGTTACCCGTGGGGTACCTTTAGCGCTGACTTCCACCAACGTGGTGGGGTTTGCCATCCTGCAGGAAATGGTTACGCAAGCCATCGGCGGCGATCCAGCGTACGCCAAAGACAAGAAGGTGATGGATCTGGGTTACCTGCCCGGCGGAGCGATCGGTATGGGCGCATTGGTCAATGATCCGCTCGGTACATTGCCTTTCACCACAGATCTGCAACCGGTCAGGGAACACCCTTCACTTGGGTCTCTCAATTCGTTGTCTGATTTTGGTGCTTTGATTCATTCTCACGGACAACCCGGAATTTGCCCGCACCTGGGTGGAGCAGGTGGATGGTGGGGAGGCAGACCTCCCGCTGCTGGCAGTGGTTAGTGCCCAGGCCGCACCTCTTC
>AMWB02051347.1_pt1 | contig 14745 bp, 15 predicted proteins | sample 200311 | NCBI WGS metagenome assembly AMWB02 (sample SAMN02737377, study PRJNA173069) | bioreactor metagenome | biome: anode biofilm in microbial fuel cells | place: USA: California | collected 2010-12-16 | reverse complement strand
TAACATACCGCGGCGCCGTCTCCAGCGTCACTTCATAATTGCCCGGCCCGCCACTCACAGATTTCACCGTAGTCATGGTGTATGTTCTGATCTTGCGGTTATCCCTCACCCGGCGGAAATTGATTTCCAGCCCACAGGATGGGGGACATAATTTTGGAAAATATTCATTTAACTGCGCTACGCGTCCGCCAAAAGATGCACTTTTTTCCACAATAAACACATCGTTTCCGACTTCAGCGGTCTCCAGAGCAGCAGTCAATCCACTGATGCCCCCGCCTACGACCAATACTGCACCAGAAGTGCCATGCTCGTCAGTCATACCTAACCTCCATAATTGCTCTTAAAATATTGTACTATCATCATCTTTAGCAGATGCTCATTCTACTTAGAAAAGCACAAAAAATGACAACTATTAAACACAGAGGGACAGCCTTAAAAATTCAACAAAGATTTTTTTAGCTTATGTTGACAAGAGTTGCAAGAATCTCTTACCTGCATAAACCAAAAACTCTGCAAGCGAAACTATCGACAAGAAAAACCTTTGAGAGATCTTTCCCCGGTACATCTGGGTCAAAAAGGCGACTGGCAATCAGGACTCACCGCGAACGAGATTCCCCGCACACTAAAAAATCTCCAGGAGTCAAAGACCCCTGGAGATTTTCTTTACATCAGCTCAACTGCATCCCCAGCTATTACAGCCAAGGGTCGGTCGGGAAGATATTGAGACATTCAACCTTCTCACACTTCCATTCCTGGGTCTCAGGATTGAAGGTGGAGTTAACGAAACACTTCCAATTTTCGTCATCAACTTTTGGAAAGTCTGACCTGTAGTAGAATCCTGGGTAGCGGGATTCTTTCCGGAACTCGATGTGGCGAATATGGGTCTCAACACACCAGATACGATGATAGTTCTCCCAGCAACGAAGCAATTCATGTAGATCGCCAGCTGCCATCTTCGCTGCATCTTCACGAAGAAGTTCGAGCAAATGCAAACAAATACCGAGCAGTTTACCGGAGGTCATGTAATAGGTCGCCACGCCACCACCATATTCGTCGGTGGCTTTCATGAGACGCATCATAAGACCTGCAGGCTTGCAGTAATTAGGATTCACATCGGCTGCGGTAGAGGCGCCTTTGAACTCCTCATACAGTCTAACTGGTGCGTAGATCTCATCAGCCAATTCCTGTGCGGTCTGCTTCAACTCAGGTTTGAAATCGTTGTCACGGCAGAATTTAACCATCTGTTTGGCAGCAATACGACCTTCAGCATGGGAGCCGGAAGAGAATTTATGACCAGAAGCACCAACACCATCACCAGCAGTAAACAGTCCATCAACCGTAGTCATACGGTTGTAACCCCATTTGTATTTATGGGCACGCGAATCATTCTTTACATCAGGAACCCAGTCTTCATTGGGACCGGAGGTCCAGATTCCGCAGCAGCCGGAGTGAGAACCGAGCATGTAAGGTTCGGTCGGCATAATCTCAGAACCAGTTTTCTCAGGCTCAACGTTTGCACCAGCCCAGAGACCTGCCTGCCCAACCGACATATCAAGGAAATCTTCCCATGCCTCAGACTCAAGATGCTTCCAGAATTTCTTGAGATTCTTGTCATCCATTCCCTTTGCTTTACGATCATCAAGGAAGGCATTGAGAGCAACATCAGTTGCCATGTACAGAGGACCACGTCCTGCGATCATCTCATTGATCATCAGGTGGTTACGCAGACAGGTAGGAGTAACAGGAGAAGCGCCATAAGGCATGAATTTTTCGAGCTCATCTTTTACTGCATCGCTGTTTGCATAGAACTCACCAAGACCATTCTGCACTTTTGCTTTGAACAGAAGGAACCATGCACCAACAGGTCCGTAACCATCTTTAAAACGGGCTGGGGTGAAACGGTTCTCCATCATGGTCAGAGTAGCACCGACCTGCGCACACATGGTGTAGGTGGAACCGGCATTCCATACTGGATACCAGGCACGGCCTTTACCTTCACCAGTAGAGCGTGGACGGAAAATATTAACAGCGCCACCGCAGGCAACCATGGCTGCTTTGCAACGGAAAACGTGTACTTTATTTTCACGGGTGGAGAAACCAACAGCACCAGCGATCTGATTCGGCTTGTTCTTGTCAAGCAGGAGCTTAACAATAAAGACACGCTCAATTATGTTTTCGGCGCCAAGTGCAGTGGCTGCAGGCTCAGCAACAATTGGCTTATAGGACTCACCGTTAATCATGATCTGCCATTTACCGGTACGAACAGGCTGACCACCTTCACGCAGGGTCTTGGCAGGTTTGGCACCGTCAAGGTTCTCGCCGTCGGCATCTTTTTTCCAGACGGGGAGTCCCCATTCCTCAAAAAGCTTTACAGACTCATCAACGTGACGACCACAGTCATAGATGAGGTCTTCACGGACAACGCCCATGAGGTCGTTACGAACCATTTTCACATAGCTCTCAATCGGATTTTCACCGATATAGGTGTTGATAGCGGACAGACCCTGAGCAACAGCACCGGAGCGCTCAAGAGATGCTTTATCAACGAGAACAATTTTCATGCCTTCCGGGGCCCACTTTTTGATTTCAAAAGCGCATCCACAAGCAGCCATACCGCCACCGATGATGAGACAATCAACATCATGCTCCACCACCTCAGGGTTCACTACGGCTTTGAGTTCACCTTTTGGTTTATTTGGTAATGCCATTTTCAAATCTCCTTACAATAAAGATTTTGTAGTTATAAAGTTTCTAACTCAGCTTAGGGGTAGGAAGATTGGCCTCAAGAAGCAGACATTCGTCATCGAGGCTCGCACCTTTCTGTCCGGCATAAGCATTGGCAGCACCTTCAGCAGTAGTCCGAATAGGGAACTTGAAACGCTTCATATTGCCATTACGGAACTTGACCGTCCACATAATGGAATCAGAAGATCTCATTGGATGAACCTGACCACCCATGGGTACGAAGTCATCATAACCACGTACGAAAATTGCACCTTGCGGGCAGATCTTAACGCAGGAATAACATTCCCAGCAAGCATCCGGCTCTTGATTGTAAGCCTTCATCTCCTCAACATTTAAAACCATCAAGTCGTTGGGACAGATGTACATGCACGCCGTTTTGTCTCCACCTTTGCAGCCATCACATTTGGCAGGATCTACATAACTTGGCATTCAACTACCTCCTCAGTTTTGTATTAACTGTTGTAACCCTGAACAGTCAGGGCCCACTTAAACTTAGTACAACTAAAAAATCCCTTCGTCCCCCAGGACTATCCTTATACCGGGCAACCAAGTAATACTTCACATAAATTGCTATAACTTCGCAACAACTGATTAAGTTTTTACTGAATGACTACTCATTTTTCTCGAGAACTTTTTATATTAGGTTGACTGGTAATTGTCAAGAAAATTCAACAATCAACCAATTAAGCTTAGGTGTAGTTACTGCGTACAATAACCTCTCGTGGCTTCGCCCCATCAGCCGGTCCGACTATCCCCTCTTTTTCCATCATTTCGATCATCCGTGCAGCCCGGTTATAACCGACTCGCAGTCTTCTCTGCACCATGGATATAGAAGCCTGTCCTGCTTCGGTGACCAGTGCGACGGCTTCGTCATAGCGATCGTCAAAATCGCCATCACTGTCATCACCACTCCCGTTCGGCTCCTTTTCGATTTCCTGCATCACCGCCTCATCATAGCCCGAACTCCCCTGCCGTTTCCAAAAATCGACAATATCACTTGTCTCTTTTTCCGAAATATATGCCCCGTGAATACGCTTAATATTAGCCGTACCAGGCGCGAGGAACAGCATATCGCCGGCACCGAGAAGATGTTCCGCACCAGATGCATCGAGAATGGTTCTGGAATCGATTTTTGAGGAAACCTTAAAAGAAATTCTGGTGGGAAAGTTAGCCTTTATGAGACCGGTGAGAACATCGACCGATGGCCGCTGGGTGGCGAGGATCAAATGAATACCGGCTGCTCTGGCCATTTGGGCTAAACGGGCTATTGCGGCTTCAACGTCCTTGGAGGCAACCATCATCAAATCCGCAAGTTCATCGACAATCACGACGATATAGGGTAATTTTTCTTCATTGACTTCATTGTAGGAATCAAAGCTTTTCACCCGGGCCTCTTCCAGCAGCCGATAGCGTCGTTCCATCTCTCTTACAGCCCAGTTCAGAGCTCTTGAGGCAAGCTTGGGATCAACAACCACCGGATGGAGCAGATGAGGGATGCCTTCATAGCCGGACAACTCGATTCGTTTTGGATCAACCATCAAAAAGCGTACTTCCTGAGGCGTTGCATTGTATAAAATAGAAGCGATTATGGTATTGATGCCGACGCTCTTTCCAGCCCCTGTGGCACCGGCGATAAGGAGATGGGGCATTTTTGCGAGATTGGCCATGGCCAGGTTCCCGATTACATCAAGACCAAGAGCAATCGTCAGTTTGTGTGAGTTGGCCCGGTATTTCTCGGTGCCGATGAGCTCGCGGATATAAACGATCTGGCGTATTTCATTAGGGATCTCAATGCCAAGAGCTGCCTTTCCCGGAACGGACCCGACAACACGGACCGACTGAGCCTTCAGTCCCAGGGCGAGGTCGTCTGCCAACCCCGCAATTTTATTAATTTTTATCCCTGGGGCGGGAGAATATTCATAGGTGGTGACGACCGGTCCCGGCGAGATACCGACAACTTTACCCGAAACCCCGAAATTTTTTAATTTCTGCTCCAGCTGCTTTGAGAGCTTGTAATACACTTCATTATCAATTTTTTCCTGCACCTTGTCGCTTTTACTGAGAAGAGACAGCGGCGGCAGCTTCCAGTCCCCTCTGGCGATAGGTTTTGCAGCAAATTCATCGTCCGCATCAGCCTCCTTTGCAACCCGTGTCGGCGCTTTAACTTCCGGCACCGAAATCGTCTGCAGAACCTGGGGGGCAAGCAATGGCTGGTCCTGTTTGTCGAGGATCTTCATGGCTGATCCGTCGTTTTTGGGTTGTTTTTTTTCCCGGGTTTTCACCTGTTCTTTGTCGAACCGGCCAAAAATGTTTTTGACAAACCGCAAGATCATCCGCTTTATGGCAGCCATCAGCTGATAGGGAGAAAACTGGCTGGAAAGCATCAGAGAAATGAGGAAAACCATCATAAAGACGAGCACTGTTCCGCCATGACCGACGGCAGATGACAACAGGGTAAAACCGGTTTTGCCTAAAAATCCGCCTGCATCAAGATATGATGGATCCTTGATGGTCAATGAAGAAAGCATCCCGCAAAAGGAGATAATTGCCCCGGTCAGCCCGGCAACAACCTGCGGCAGTCGCTGGAAAGACATCCTCGGGCTGAAAAAGAGAAAAGAAGAAAAGAACAAAAGGGCCGGCAGAAGATAGGCCCCCCACCCGGTGAAGCCAATAAGCACCCGGGCAATCAGGGTGCCAATCTCGCCACACCAGTTCCCGTTGGTTTTGAGCGAATAGGAAATAAGACTGAGATAGAGAAAAAGAGAAACAAATATGCCGAGAACGGCAAGGGCCTCCTGCTTGAGGCCTGGCTTTGGAGTCGAGTTATTTTGTGTCTGTGCCATGGAGCTGTGTCATTCCTGAATGTACATTTTGGGTGATGCTTCCGGCCAAAAGATGTACTCGGAATTGACAAGAATTGCAAGAAGAGGCCAACCTGAGGACGATCAGCCGGCCTCCAGGGTAGCTCTTACGGCGTCCAGCACTCCATTAATGAATTTGGGAGAATCCTCTCCGGCAAAACGCTTGGCGATTTCCACCGCTTCGTTTATGGCAACCTGGGGCGGCACATCGTCTATTTCCAACATTTCATAGATAGCAATGCGCAGCAGATTTCTGTCCGTGGCGGCGATACGGACCAGTCGCCAGTTGCTCGCCGCTTCAGCTATCAGCGCGTCGATTCGCGCCAGATGATCAGTTATGCCCTGCAACAGACAGAGTGCATACGATCGAGCTTTTTTGTTAACCTGAAAAAGAGCGCAGAAGAGATCAAATCTTTCCGCCAGATCATAGCCAAACTGCTGTTCAGGACTAATGGTAAAATCTTCCTGATAGAGGAACTGCAGTGCCGCCTCCCGTGATATCCGACGCGTACCCATAATTTAACTTACCGTTTATTAACAATAAAAAAGGGGCAGTTGTCAACAGGGTGTCCCTGCTCTCTGCCCCACAATTTTCAATACGGACCAAACTGCCGCATCGATCCTTACTCACCCATCAAAATCAATTCAGCTGATCAATCAGGTTAGCCATTTCTATTGCCGCCACGGCAACTTCGGCACCTTTATTGCCGGCTTTAGTGCCGCTGCGTTCAATCGCCTGTTCGATGGTTTCTGTGGTTAAAACGCCAAACAGGATCGGCACACCGGTTTCAAGACCTGCCTGGGCGGTCCCTTTGGACACCTCATTCACCACAACCTCAAAGTGCGGGGTTGCACCTCTGATGACAACTCCGAGAACAATAAGCGCATGATACTTTTGTGCACCGGCGAGTTTCTTGGCAATGAGGGGAATTTCGAAGGCACCTGGAACCCTCACCACGTCAATGTCATCCGCAGCAGCGCCGGATCGAACCAGGCTGTCCAAAGCTCCTTCCAACAGTCTCTCACTGAGAAAGGAATTCCATCTTGCGACGACAATCGCAAATTTTTTTCCCGCTGCATTGAGGTTCCCTTCAATAAACTTTGCCATATCCTCTCACCTGAAATATATAATTTATCGGAACTTCTCACCGGCATGCCATTCCGGAAACCACCCTTCAGCTCCGATAGATGGAGAGTTGGCCGGAATTCTTTTCCATACCCCGTGCAGGATATACGTGCCTTGAGATCCTTCGTTATCTTGTAATAAATATGAAATCAATCAATAGGACAGGTATCTTCAACCGCCATGAGATGTCCCATCCGATCACGCTTGCACATCAGATATTCTTTGTTTTCTTTAGTGGCCGGCATTTCGAGTGGTAATCTTTCGACGACTTCAATACCGTAGCCCTCCAGGCCGACAATTTTCTTTGGATTATTGGTCAGGATGGCCATTTTTTTCACCCCGAGATCACGGAGTATCTGGGCACCAATGCCATAATCGCGAAGATCACTTTTAAAGCCAAGCCGATGGTTGGCTTCCACTGTATCCACGCCTTCCTCGTCCTGCAGACAATAGGCCTTTAATTTATTGACGAGGCCAATGCCGCGACCTTCCTGACGCATGTACAGGACAATGCCGCATCCTTCCTGGTCAATCATTTTCATTGCCGCATTCAGCTGGAGGCCACAATCACACCGGGCTGAACCGAAGACATCGCCGGTCAGACATTCGGAATGAACCCGGACCAGGACCCGTTCCGCCTTGGAAATATCACCCTTGACGAGAGCCAGATGATCAAGATGGTCAACCGAATTGGAATAAACCACCGCCTTGAATTCGCCGGCATGCTCAGTGGGAACGCGTGCTTCCACTTCGCGCTGAACAAGGGTATCTTCGCGCAACCGGTAAGCAACCAGGTCGGCGATGGTGGCGATCTTCAAATTGTGTTTTTCAGAAAACTTCTCCAGATCATTCATGCGGGCCATCGTCCCGTCTTCGTTCATTATCTCACAGATCACCCCGGCAGGAATCAAGCCGGCAAGCCGGGAAAGATCGACCGAACCTTCGGTCTGGCCGGCGCGAACGAGAACGCCTCCGTCTCTGGCCCTGAGCGGGAAGATATGACCGGGACTGACAAGGTCGAGGGGTTTTGTATTCGGGTCGACAGCAACCTGGACAGTTCGCGCTCTGTCCGCCGCAGATATACCCGTCGAAACTCCCGTTCTGGCTTCAATACTGACCGTGAAGCCGGTGCCATACGGCGATGTGTTGTTGGACACCATCATTGGCAGGCCGAGTTTATCAGTCAATTCCCCGTTCAAGGTCAGACAGATCAGGCCCCTACCGTATGTCGCCATGAAATTAATGCTTTCGGCATTAACTTTCTCGGCCGCCATATAAAGATCCCCTTCATTTTCCCGGTCTTCATCATCGACCAGAATAACCATCTTGCCTGCTTTGATGTCCTCGATTACCGCTTCAATTGAACTCACTGCCATAATATTTCACACTTATAAGTAATGTATTGATTAAACTCATCCCCTTGCCGGGATCACATAAAACCGTGCCGGGCGAGAAATCCGGGATGAATTCCCTCACTGTTCTTGCTCTCTTTATGGTCATCGGAACCGGTCATCGATGGTCGGGGAGCGAGTAATTTTTCAACATATTTACCAATTATATCTACCTCAATATTGACTTTACTGCCGGTTTTTAATGTCCCCAGGGTTGTCGTTTTCAAGGTGTGAGGAATAATTGATACCGTAAAAACACCCGAGCCACAACTGTTCACCGTAAGGCTCACGCCGTCAATAGTAATCGATCCTTTTTCAATTATGTATCGTCCCTGCTCGACCGGTAAAGAAAAAGTGAAAATGGTATAACCGCCGAGTTCTTTTTTAGCGGTGACGGTGGCCAGACAATCGACATGCCCGGAAACAAGATGTCCTCCGAGTCGGTCAGAAAGCCGAAGGGCCCGCTCAAGATTAACAATGGCGCCGGGACCAAGCAAACCGAGCTTGGTTCGAGAGAGTGTCTCGGGTGAAACATCGACACAGAACTTTCTCCCCCGAATAGTATATGCCGTCAAACAGATGCCGCTGACGGCAATTGATTCGCCTTCCTCGGGCTCTGTCAGATCAAAACCGGCCTCAAGGTCATAGGCTATTCCACCGCCCACCGTCCGTTTTCCGATGATCTTTCCCGGTCCTTCGATTATCCCAGTGAACATGAGCGTTGCGCCGACTTAAGATTCACTTGTGAGCTGGACTGCTTTTTCCAGAAATTTGGCGGCTATATTATCATGCCTGAAATTTTTATGAATAGATGCGATAGTTCGGTACGCATCAGCAGCTTTCTCTTTTTTTCCGGCTTTTATATATACTTCCGCCATTTCTTCCAGGATTGTTACAGTTCCCTGAGGATCCCTGTTGTCCTGGTAATGATCAAGGATCGTCAGGCAATCAGCGAGAGCTTCGTCGTATTTTTTCAAGTGCGTACGGACAGTAACAATCTTTTTCATTACCGCCAGGATACTCATCCGATCGTTTGATTTTTCACAGATCGCCAGTGCCTGCAGATAATGCTGCAGGGCATTCTCGTATTCCTTTCGGGCAAGACAGACATGGCCCAGCTGATTACTCGCATTAGCAATACCGGCCTCATCGTTTTTTTCTTTAAAACCAACAAGCGCGTTATGAAGAGCTACTGCAGCCTGACCGTATTCTTCATTGGCTAAATATTTTTTTCCCTCTTCATACTCTGCCTGCAATGGATCAGATGGCTTTTTAGTCTCGGTTTTACCAACCTGGCTTATATTTTCTAAGGATTGCAAATTATCAGTCACTTTTATTTTCTCCTTGTATCAGCTGTAGTGCTGTGCGTGCAGCTTCCGCGACTGTTGAAGAGACACGTTGTCCTCTCTCATAATAACAAAATTCTCCCTGGTCGGCACCTAAGCCCATGAGCTGCATGGTCACTTCAGTTGCTTTTATACGGCCCAGGAGCCGGGCCACCTGCCCTCGCACCTGTGATTCCGGGTGTTGCAGGAAATGGAACAGATTGTAAAAAGGGGTGTCGCGAATCAGGTCCGGACGTGTCGCAGCGATCTCAGCCAAAGCCCACAAAGTCTGGTTCCGGGTAGAAGAATCCCCCATGTAATTCAGGAGATGTCTGGTGAAGGCCCCGAAGATATCGGTCCGCAGCGAAATAACATAGCCGATTGTTTCAACCATGCCCCATGGTGTTGCCGCCGAATCGGAACAGGCCTCAAACAGACGATGCAGCAACTCAGATACCGGCCCCGGTTCCCTGGTCGAAGTCCGGGCAGTGACCCGGCCGATGGTCCAGGCGACCTGCCAGCGTTTATCCTCTACCGGATCATAGAGCAACCGCTGCATCAAACGAAGCGTTTTTTTGTCGTCAAAGCAGCAGGCGACAAGGCCATCGATGTCCTCTTTTTCCACCAGCTCTCTGACAATTTGTTTATTGGATTTCTGGCGTATCCGCTTTGCATCGGGTGCTGGCTCGATACCACCATACTCCGAACTTGGTGGTGCTCCCGGCGAATTTGCCACGGCCTCGCCCTTTTTTTCTTTTATTCGATAAGCAATATCGCGAATATCCGTATGAAGGCGCACGAAATAGAGTACCCCGCGTATAGCTCTGCCGTCCATATTACCGGTATCAAAAACCTGATGCAGAGCTTCGTCGTAATTCTCAATACGCCCGGTCAGATAGTCATCTTCCGGCATTAACTCCCAGGCAAAGTCTGCGTTGTCATTGCAGGCATATACCAGGGTTTCCACAATAGCAGCACCTACGTTATGCCCCGTTGCCTCAGAAGCATAGACGGCTCCGCACTGGCATTGTCCGACAGGGAATTCGGTCATTTTTCTGTGCGGTGCATGGGATGGCCTGCCTACTTTCTGGCCGCAAAACGGGCACCACGGTCGTACAATAGTCTGTTCTTTCGGCATGTAACTAGCTCTTTTCTTTCATCGAGATTTCTGCGCTGTCGACACTTTCAATTCAGGCCAGCTTACTCTGAAGACTCGACACAAAATTTGGATCAACCGAATACCCCAGTTCTTTGGCTTTATCCAGATGAGTCTTGGAATCAGTGAAACTGCCTTTAAAGTAGAGAGCCACCGCCAGATTATTATGCCCAAGTGCAGAATCGGGACTCAGTTCAAGACCTTTTCTGGCCGCGGCCACGGCGCGGTCATCCTCTCCTTTCATAGTAAGAACCGCGGTGAGGTTTATCCAGGTGCTGGCCAGTTTCGGATCGTGTTGAATGGCCTTTTCGTAGCACTGTATCGCTTTGTCGAAATCATTGCGCTGCTGCCAGATCAACCCGAGATTTGCATGAGCCTGAGCGCTGTCAGCATTTACTGAAAGAGCCTTTTCGTTGAGTTCCTGAGCTTTATCCAGATCTCCCTGGCCAAAGTAGATGGCCCCGAGGTTGATCATACTCTCACTGCTGAGGTCGTCTATTTCAATAGCTCGCTCCAGCGCCTGAATTGCCTCGGGTATGCGCCCGGCTTTCATATAGACAAGCCCCAGATGATGGAAGGCCATTACCGAGTTGGGATGTTCCTTACATTTTTTTTCAAGCTCTTCAATCACCTTCGGTAAATCTTCCCGCAACTGTTCCGACATAGTTTCCCTCTATATTTATTCGACTGATTTTTCTCTTTATGTTCACCGGTTCTCAATCATCACAGACGAAGAAACAGTCATAGCCTTTAGACGCATGTTATCTTGCCAAACGCCGAATGAGACCTGCCCGCAACGAGCGCATACACTATAGACACCTTGAGCGTACTTGCAACAATAAAATATGCTGCTTGCACAGCATGATCCAATACTTGCACTGCAAAATGGATCACCGGAAAGGGCAGTTTTTCAGAGCTCTGCCAGAATTTTTTTTGCCAGCAGGACATCCTTACCTATCTGTTCCGACAGCTCTTTTGGCCCGGAAAATTTCTTTTCGGCACGTAAAAATTTCAGCAAATTGACCTTGATAGGTTTTCCGTAAATGTCCTCATTAAAATCAAATATATGGGTCTCCGCCACCAGTTGTTCTTCGCCAAATGTCGGATTATAACCAATATTGAGGATCCCTCCGTAATGTCGTCCTTCACAGCACACCTGGGTTACATAGACGCCGTGTTTCGGCACCAGGTCTTCCTCGTTGAATTTCAGATTCGCCGTTGGAAAACCGATCACCCTGCCGCCGCGCTGTTTGCCCACCCGAACAGTACCGCGGATCTGGTAGTAGCGACCAAGAAGTTCTCTCGCTGCTGCCATCTTACCTTCTTTAACCAGCTCACGGATTTTAGTGGAGCTGACGAGTTGGTCACCTAAATAACATGCCTCAACTACTGTCACCGGAAAGTTAAAGATCTGTCCCTGTTGCTTTAAAAAATTGATATTGCCGCTGCGTCCTTTGCCAAAAGCATAGTCATAGCCGACCACCAGTTCTTTTACGCCAAGCCTTTTGACCAGCAGTTCGGCGACAAATGCATCAGCTGTTGTTTTGGCAAACTCTTTGGTAAAAGGAATAACCAGCAGGACATCAATACCAGAATTTTCGATAAGTTCTTCTTTTTGCTGACAGGTTGAGATCAGCTTGATTCCTGCAGGCAGCAGAACCTGGAGAGGATGCGGGTCAAAAGTAATAACCACACTCGTACCGCCAAGTATGTGAGCTTTTTCGACAACCGTCGCAAATAATTGTTGATGTCCATAATGAACTCCGTCAAAATTGCCGATCGTGACGCAGGCATTGGTGAAGGGTTCGGTAATATCTTCAATTTTTCGATAAATTTTCATAGGAAAAGAATAAAATAATTTTTTAGTGTTATGAACAAGAATGTCTTGACAAAACCTCGCGCAAGAAGCATATTCATGCGCGTTGCCGAAGTGGCGGAATTGGTAGACGCGCTAGGTTCAGGGTCTAGTGGGCGTACGCCTGTCCGGGTTCAAATCCCGGCTTCGGCACCATAAGAAAAACGGGGGGTTAGCTCGGAAGTTGGGTTAGCCCCCTTTTCCTTTTCAGGGGCTTGGTCATTACTTTGGTCACTACTTTTCAGGAAGCCTTCAAGTTGCTCGACAGCCTTCCTTGTATCCGCGTCATCAACCGTATCGTATCTGAGGAACATCTCCCTTGTTGAATGTCCGGTGATCTTCATGATAACCGATTCCGGAACACCCGATTTCCGCATGTTGGTATTGAAACAGTGACGGGTATCATGGAAGACAAACCCATCCTTTACGCTCCGTCCATAGGGAATACCGGCATCGAGGCAAGCCCTTTTCAAAGCCGTTCGGATGTCTTTGACAGGCTTCCCCTTGTAAAGGAACACATGGTTGTCGTGGATGGCCACGGGGATGTCCTTGAGCACATCGTGGAGGGCGCGACAAATCGGAATTGTCCGCGCTTCCCTATCCTTTGTGTCCGAGGCGGACAGTCTGATTACCAGGTTTTTCAGATCCACCTTGTCCCATGTCAGATTCAAAACCTCGCCCCGCCGCATCCCCGCATAAAAACCGGTGGCGACTATACCCCTCGTATGAGAAGGGAGGGCCTTCATTAGCCGATCGAATTCCTCCCTGGTTAGAACCCGGTCCCTCGCATTGGCATTATCCTTGAGCAGTTTCTTTACCCGTTTGAAAACCTTCACGACATCACCGCTGATCAGGTCGTTATCAAACGCCTTGTTGATCACCGTTCTCGCGGCCCCTATCTCCTGGTCCACGTAAGAATCCGAGTAACCCTTCGCCTTCCTTTTTGCCTGGTAATTTTCCAAGTCCGCCGGCTTCAATTGGTTTGCGATCATATCGCCGAACTCGCTGTTGAAGCTGTCGAGATTAATGACCAGGGTAGGGTAATACGCCTTTGATTTTACTTTCTCCAGTTTGAGATACCACTTCGCCAGTTCACTGAAACTCATCTTGTCATCGGGCTTGATATCAAAGATTCGGTTCTCCCGCTTCTGACTGCGCCTCTTTCCTTCAGCATCCCTTGCCTCCTGAATGGAAAAGCCTATGCGCTCCCGTTTCTGTTTTTTCCCGGGAAGATAATAGCTGATCCAGAAGCGGACTCTCTGGGATCGCTTTGCTTTGTCCAGGTCTTCGCCACAATGACAAAGTTTAGTTCTTATGCTTTGTTTCTTGTGGCAAACTGGACACTCTGCCAGTACCGCCATGTTCTTTTCCTCCTTTCTTTGTCGTTCTTGTTCGTTTAGGTGCCCGTTTCAACTCATCCCCTCTCAATTCGATATAGGCTAAAGCCAATTTCAAAAAAGAGGGTATCCTCATGATCCCACGCTCCCAGCGGGACACCGTCATCACGTCGACCTCCAGAATCCGGGCCAGCCGTCCCTGGGAATAGCCGTTCTTCTCCCGCCATTGTTTCAGTTCGTGGGATTCCATGCATGCTGTATAGACTTTTCGTCTATATTTCGCAAGCAATTTCATCAAGGGGCCAGAAGTCGATTCCAGGTTCCCCGGCTACGCAGCCGGCAACGAGTCCAGGTATGCATCCAGATCCTTCACGTCGAAAAGAACCCTTCCGCCGATGCGCTTCGGCTTTATCGGAAAAGGATCGGCCGCCCTGGGTCCTATCCTGTTGCGAATGGTTTTGGATGCAAGCCCGAGATACAGAGCCGCCTCGTCTACAGACAACATTCTCGGCTTGATCTCCCTTTTCACCATGATCTCTTTCTTCATGATAACCTCTTTACACGAATCGCTTTTGAATGGCGACTTTGGCTTGACGTGAAACCTTCAGAAATCACCCAGAACGTCTTTCAGCTTGTCCGGGACGCCTCGACGGAGCGGCGCATCATCTCTTTTTCCCGGCACCGCGCCCGGCGCTTCCTTCGAGAGCATCTCATAAACTTCCCTGCCGCCGACCGTGTCGAAATAAACCTTGAGGGCTCTCTGTATGACCCGCCCGCGGTCCGGCTGGGAAATCGAGCGGATCTTCCGGATCAATTCATCGTCCGTCAGGGTGATCCTCAGGGTTATTTCACGCTTCGTGGTCATTTCCCTGATTCCACGTCCAGCGCCTTCAGAAAACCCCTCGCGTTGGCATACTCGGGGCGATCGGGCACGTGAACGAGCGGCTGG